>Ga0209589_1010111_pt1 | contig 13878 bp, 13 predicted proteins | sample CowpeawhiteBW_FD_187525 | JGI IMG/M metagenome (GOLD analysis project Ga0209589, IMG submission 187525) | Root nodule microbial communities of legume samples collected from California USA - Cow pea white BW (SPAdes) (version 2) | ecosystem: Host-associated > Plants > Roots > Nodule | place: USA...
GGGGGCTGGTGGATCACATGTGTTGGACTACGGGCGGGTAGGTCCGTAGAGCAGGACTACGAGCGGGGAGGTTCGTAGAGGTAGGACCACGAGCGGGCAGGTTCGTGTGAGCATCAGATTCCCGAGTTCGAGGCTAACCAATTGTATGACTTGAAGACTGTTAAGTCTTGGGGTCAGGGTCTTGGCCAAGATTTATAGTTAATGATTAAGATGGGTAAATGATCTATCCTATGATTACATGCTTATTATTTTATTTTCTCAGCTCACCCTTTCTGTTTGTGTGTGGCGATGATCGTGTAATTCGTTACACGAGAGCAGATGTTGATACAAGTGGTGCTGAGGATGCTCAGATGGCGGAGTGAGGGCTAGCATGGGAGTAGTGCTAGGATTTTACTAAATTGTAATTTATGTTTTAAATGCAAATTTTGGAAACTTGTAATGAATTATGAATTAGTTATGAGTTTTGGCGCGCTAACTTAATGAAATAAAATTTTCCCACGTTGGGATTTTTATCGAGATGATTATTTAATGAAATTATTTAATTTAATATTTATTTTTAAGTAATATTCCCTAGGGATGTTACAAGAGGAGACGCGCCTGAGCGAGAATCCGCAGGGTCGCTGTTCAAATGCTCGCACTCTCGCCTAGGCGAGAGGAGACTCGCCTGAGCGAGGGGATCTTCGCCTGAGCGGGGTCTTCTAGCCTGAACGAGGCTGGGGCAGGTTGTGCTGCAACGTGAATGGCCCAAATGATGTGATTGTTTGTTTGATTGACTTGAATGCTTCCCTTGGAAATTTGAGGGATGATGTCTTGATTATAAACGAGGGTGGGATGTAAATGATATATTGTTCAATTGCACTTGAATTGGAAAGCATGGGTTGTATGATAGGTTGTTATGCATGATGTTAGTATTATGGGAACTTTCGAATTGGTTGGTGAATCATGTACAAAGTATGAGTAGGGCATAATTCCATGACTCTTGTAGTGAGAGATCTTGGTGGCGCCTCATCGGTTGGACGTAATTCCATGGACCCTCTTAAGGGGAGTTTCATGGTGGTGCCTCGACGAAAGGACGTAATTCCACATGGGGTCGTGGGGGTGCCTCAAAGCCAGGACGTAATTTCACGTAGGCCAAGTGGTGGTGCCTCTTGTAAGGGTGTAATTCCGCGAAGGCCTCGCGGTGACGCCTCACTGCTAGGACATAATTCCACTGTCACGTGGTGGTGCCTCGATATGCGTATCCGGATGGTCAAGTCTTGGTGTTTTATATGGTTTAGTACCTCATATGTGGATGTCTGCTATGTATGTTTGAATATCTAAACTGTATATTGAGTGTATGATATGATGATTTCTTCGCTAGCTTACCCTTTCGCTTGGTTGTGTGTCTTGTGTGGTTTCCTCCTTTGCGATGATCATCAACCTTGTTGATGTGAGCATATGTGAGAACTTCTGGCAGTGGTAATAATGATGGAGATGCTGCAGTTTGATGAATCTTGGACGTCTATCGGGTTCACTTTGGGGACCCATAGCTTTTGGGAGTTTAGTAGTAGTAGATCTCTCGCTCTTGACGAGACCTTGTATTTTGTTAGGCCGTGTGGAGCCTTTTCCCTTTTTTATGAATATGTTGGGATACTGTGTACCTCATATCCCAGTTTTCGCACTCTCTGAATATTTTTATATGTGGTGTTCTATTTAAATTGATTTTATCCATTTAATTGGGACGTTACAATGAGTACCACAAACTGCTTCAAGATATCTATTAGAGAACATAATTGTACCCGATGAGTTTGCTTCAAAACTTTTGATTGAGAAATTACCGTCGTCCTAGACCGACTATAAGCAACAATTGAAACACAAACACTTGATCAAAAGAGAAAAAAACATTTTTTGAAATTCCCATCCCACTAGAGGCAATATAGCCCAAGGGGAAGACACCATTGTTGTGGTCGCTTCACAAGTACACCTAATGACCAATGTGAGTAAATGGGTGATAGACTCTAGTGCAACATTTTTCGAAATTCCCATCCCACCAGAGGCAAATATAGCCAAAGGGGAAGACACCATTATTGTGGTCGCTTCACAAGTAAACCTAATAACCAATTTGAGTAAATGGGTGGTAACCTCTAGTGTTACCAGGCATATCTGTGCAAACATAAGTTCTTTTACCTTCTACACTAGTATAGAGGATGGAGAAAAACACGTTTATCTTGGTGATTCCAAGACAACTCCTGTCCTTGAAAAAGGAAAGGTTATTCTAAAACTCATATCTGAGAAGACTTTGACCTTGAGTGATGTGCTATATGTGCCATCGATCAGAGTGGATATAATCTCTCTAGCATTATTGGAAAAAGTGAGGGTTAAAGTGTCATTTGAATCTAAAAAAATTGTTATCGCAAAAAATAATGTTTTTGTGACTAAGAGATATTGTGATCAAGGTCTCTTTGTACTCAATATTTCTAAAATTATCAATGAATCAAATTCTTCTACTTATTTTGTTTGACTCATATATGTGGCATGCTAGACTAGGACATTTGAACTACTCATATATTTATATTATGAAATTATAACTATGATTAATTAATATGCATGATAATCAAAGTAGAAGATGAAATTAATGGATGTTAAGACCACTTTTTTAAATAATGAATTAAGAGAAGAAAAATTTATATGACTCAACATGAAGGGTGTGTTGTACTTGGTCACGAAAATAAAGTTTTCAAACTTTTAAAATTTATTTTATGGATTGAAACAAACACCAAAACAATGCTGTGAAAATTTGATAATATTTTGATTTTTTTTTATGAAAATTTGATAATATTTTAATTTGTGTTTGTTTTTCACCTAATAATACTGATAAATTTGTGTACTCTAAATTTTAAAATAAAGAATATGCCCTTGTATGTTTATACGTGGGTATGATATACTATTAAAATTAATAGATTTATTTATTAGTGAAATGATAAACTGCACTCTAAAACTTAAAATAAAATAAAAGATGTGAATGTTTACAAATGTATTATGTAAATTATTAAAATATCATATTACTCTATACGTTTGTTTATTTTCAATTGAAAATAATGTTGTATTTTTTTTAATTATTTCAGTTAGGGTCTAAATATAATAATAAAATCTTTGTATGACTTTGTAACGCACGGATAAAAGTTTTGGCATCATCTTTAACATTTTTCCATATCTATAAAAATAACAATTAAAAAAATAACTACTACAAAATTAAAATTAACCACGGTATATAATCGAGCCTCAACAAATTATTAAAATTATACGAACTAGGAAAAACACGGATGCTGACATTTTTTAATTTTTTAAATTAAGATTAATAAAAAATTATAATTAATTTTTAAAATAGTTATTAAATATAAAATTAGAAAATAAAATATGTACATAAAAAAGTTTTTAAAATAATTATTAAACACAAAAAAAGGTTTTTTAAAATAATAATTAAAGATAAAATATTTATAAATTAATTTATTTTTAAAATAATAATTAAAAATAAAATTAAAATAATAAAACATGGACACATAAAAAAATGCCTTTTTATATATTATTATATATATTTAGATTAAAAAATAAACAACCAAATTAAACTTGAGTGGACTAACCAATAAACGAAATCATAAAATACATATTCCGTACAAATTTAGATCAAAATCAAACAAAATCTGATGAAACAATTTGGCAATTATTTTTTCAGTTACTTCATATCATTCTCACTTGATATTTATCTTTGAATTAAAATATTGCAGTTTAAAAGAAATATAACTAATTAAAACAATATCCATTCATCATGTAACTTATTCAAAATAAACTCACATACTAAAAAAGTAATATTAAATGGAAATTAATGATCTAAATAAACATTTATCATTTTCAATAAAAAAACATTAAATACTATTTCTTACACATTTAATTTAGATCGAAATCGAACAAAATCTGATGAAACAATTTGGCAATTCTTTTTTCAGTTACTTCATATCATTCTCACTTTATATTTATCTTTGAATTAAAATATAGCAGTTTTAAAAAAATATAACTAATTAAAACAATATCCATTCATCATGTAACTTATTCAAAATAAACTTACATACTAAAAAAATAATATTAAATGGAAATTAATGATCTAAATAAACATTGATCATTTTCAATACAAAAAAAAGTATTAAATACTATTTCTTATACGTTTAACTTGAATTGAAGTATTAAAAATTGAATTTCATCAGTTTAATTATTGATTTCTAAACTAAACTCCTAGTTTTAGGAATTAACCAGAATTGAATAAACACTTTTGACGAAACTGATCTGAGTACACACCTGAGATAAGTTTCTTATCCATTCATCATTTTTGAACTAAACATGTTTTCAATTACACAACCCATTCATAACATAAACGGAGTTTTTTATTTTTTTATTTTCTGAGGGTGACAATTAGACAGTGTTACCCCACCTTACAAGAGCAAAACTCCAACATAGTAATTTCTTAGTATCATTGCACAGTACAAGGAAAAACAAGTAATAAAGAAAGCCGAACCTGGTCAAACACAAAACAGTGAGATTGTTATTACTCATTGGATTTAATTACATTCGAATACACTTATTATACAATTTATTACTTTATTAATGAATAAAAATTGTATGATGAAGACAAGGAGAGAGAGAACGCGTGTGTGCGTTTCCTGAGGAACTGTTTGCAATTAAACAAAAGCAGAACCAAAACAACTGTCGATGGCAGTGGCTTGCGAGTAACACATGATTTTGCCTATGGAAAAAGGTAATGCACAGCACAGCACAACACAGAGGGTAATACTAGTACCCAAAAAGTAAAAGGGTGGGTCATGAGATGAGGTAAATTTCACAGCAAAGAAAGGAAATCAAAACTCATTCCCACCCCATAGAGATCTATTCTGTGCAGCAAAAGTAAAAAGCTTTGCAAGCAACAAAACCACCCCAACTCCTAAATCCAGAAAAAGGCCATTTCTTTACATCTTCCATGACCTGGGTAAGGTTTGTCTCTGGGTGAACCAGACAAACATTTCCTCACTCTGCATACCCTTTAGCACTTCTCCCTTCACATACAAAATCTGACCCATTCTCTGTCTCTCTCCCTCTCTCTCTGATACATCTCTTTCTGCCAGCTCTTTGTACCAGCATGTCATTGCAAGTTAAGTGTTTTTGCTGGTCCCGGAGTGAAATCTTTGGGTTTTCATCCCTTCCCTAGAAATGAACTTGAGGGAAAGTGGTGAAAGAGGGTGAATAGCAGTGCTCTATACTTCTCTTTCTGGTTGGTGCTACCTACATTTGTGTGGCTTTTTGTACTTTGTGTACTTCCGCTTCAGAGTTTGTGTTTGCATTCATACTGAAAGATGAGGAAGAATGGATGGCAGCTACCTTATCATCCTCTCCAGGTAAAGTTTTAATTTTTATTATTTTTTACTGGATTTGTTACTTTTTTCTTTTCAGTGGGGCGGATTCTCATTTTGAAAATATTTTGTTTTTGTGAAGGTGGTGGCTATTGCTGTGTTTTTGGCTCTGGGATTTGCCTTCTATGTATTTTTTGCTCCTTTTGTTGGGAAGAAGATGTATCAGTATGTTGTCATGGGCCTCTACACACCCCTGGTAACCCAATCTTTAACCTTTATCTGCTTTTTCCTCATTTCACTGCATATGAGTGAGTTAGTGGAAGGTGTGATGAGATCTGTGATTGTTGCTTTCTGATTCAAGGTTTTGGTTTCATGTGTCTCTAATCTTAATCTCTAATCTGGTCTCCCTTTTCTTCCTTACTTTATATATGCAATTTTTTGTTAGCATTTCAACCGTGTTCAATTTAGTATAGTATGGAGCTGTCTCTGCATATATTATGAGAGGCTATTTGAACCCTTGTTGTATACCCGTAATTAAATTATCTTCCCAATTAATGAACTGATTCTTGACAATGTTTTGTGAGGTAGCCTTGTGAAGATATGTAATTAAGGAATCAAGGCTTTAAACTGTGCTATTTTTCATATTTGTTGTTGTTATTGATGTCAAACAAGGCACATGTATGTGTGTTAGGAAATTATTCTCCAAATTCAAACGTGTTTGATATTTTTAAATCCAAGATAGCACTGAATTTTTTTTTATCAGATTCCTTTTTTGGTCTTGTTCATAATTCTGGCAATCACCCTCCTCTTTGGAGGGATGTTGATACAAGTAAAGTTACTGAGCACTCCCTTGGTCAAAACTGGGACATATTCATGGAAGCTACCATGAACTTGCTACTTAAAGAGGGTGGCACTGAATTTTGCAATAGCGTCCACATTCTGGTTAAATGTACAAGCAGTCAGTATCTGAACATGGGTGACAATTTGCTAGAGTTGTCTTCCTGTCTCTTCAATGTGGAAATTGGAACTATTATGCATGATTTCTGATGACACATTGATCAATGACTGAGATAGTTCTGTTTGCTAGTCATTATGGCAATTGTTAAATCATTAGCATTGTCTTGACCTTTTCAGTTTAAGATTTTAAGAGAAAAACATGGGAGCAATGCGCAAACATTATGGTGTTAATACTGGTTTTTTTGAAATTTGAGAGCTATTCAAATTGTTAGTCTTCCAAAAGCTGTTGGAACATAGCATCACAATTGCAACTTGCAGGTGATTTCGTTTGGAGATTGCTGCTGATAATGATTTAGGTGCTCTCTTGAGAGTTTGGGATTTGCTATTGAGTAATAGCTGAGTTTGTTTAGAACTTTGATGAAAGCCGTTTCAAGATCATTATAGAACTTCTCAATAAATGAATTGTTGTGGTAAAAAATCCATGAACATAAGCTGCAATAAAATATTTGCATTTAGTTGAGTAATTTGCATCAAACACATAGTTAGCAAAATTGATTGGCAAACTTCTGGTTTCTGTGCGCTATTTGAATAATTATATGTAACATAATATTATATATGATATCATTTGATTTGATCAATGTAGCCTACCTCACCCATGGCCTTTTTAGGACTGCTAACTGCTACAAAGCTTGCATCATTCTATCCGTGGGTCAATATTTCTGGCTTTGAATGTGTTTGCAATATGCTTAACCAATATTGAGTGACAAATTGTTATTTTGATATTAATTATATCGACTTGTAAAAAATGGGAACTATCTATGTATTTATCTTAAACTGCACGCAGGACATTGTCATGTTTAATAACACCTCTCTTCTTGCCAGATTACATGTGTCTTTGCACTGTACATTTGGTGTGCAGCATCTGATCCTGCGGATCCTGGTGTTTTCAAGTCCAAAAAATATCTTAAAATTCCTGATAGCAAACAGCTTGATGGGCTCAAGAATTCTAAACTAGGAGGGGAATCAACTTCATCAATGCATGATGGGAATGCTTCAACTGTTGGTCCAAAATCGGTGGAAAAGGAAGAATTGGGAACTGAAGCTAGTTTTAAAGATGCTGCTATTTCTGCAGAGAAGAAAAGTTCATCATCTTCACCTTCTTCATCGTGTCTCCTGTTGGTTTGCTCTCCTTGTGCTTATATCTGTGGCTACTCAAGTTCAAGTAAGGAATCTTGTGATCAACAAGCTAGTGAAGATGGCATGTTCTATTGCAGTTTGTGTGAAGTTGAGGTGAGCAGAAGCATTTTGACTGAAAACCTTTGTTTGTTCCTCCATGTTTATTGTATTAGTTCTGTCCGAAATATGTTGCCACTAGGGGAGAACATAAAATTTCATGTTAACAATCCTGCAAGCTGAACTCAGATGTACCACACGTGTATTCCTTGATCTAATACTTAAGAATTTCATTTGTCTTACAAATTTGTGCTCATCTTGAAATGTGTATATTTTTAGCATTACATGAATGCTTGGAGGTTTCATTCTGTCAATTTTGGTAATGAAAGAAGCTAAACCATTGCGGAATACTTTTGTTACAGGTCTTCAAGTACAGCAAGCATTGTAGAGTCTGTGACAAGTGTGTTGATCGCTTCGATCATCATTGCAGAGTATGATAATCTAAATTCTATTTTCTTTGCTTATTATTTGATGTCTATCTCTGAAAGGACTGTTGCTTCTTGGATTTTGTAGTGGCTCAACAACTGTATTGGGAAAAGGAACTACAGAAAATTTTTCACCCTTATGGTTGCTGCACTCCTCTTGGTAAGAAAAATTCTGCCTATACCTTTCTTGCCATTCACATGTTTAAATGTTGCATTACATAAACTCTGCAACTATGTATAGAGTATAAACCATACCCTACCCTGGCCATACAAAGTATAATTCTGCACCAGATCACCAGCATTCCAAAATCCTTTATTTGCAAGATACTATCCCTTCATATTACTTTGTGACTGCCTTAGTACCCCTTCTTACTGGAACTGGACAAGGAGATGAGATCTTAGTCAGCAGCAAAACTTGGTATCTTTTGCATCATCTTGAAACCGAGAAACATGCTTATATATTTTGTTTCCCTAGTTTCCGTGTCAAACACCTGATATTCATACTATCAAGTGTCAAAAGTTGAACTGTCCTACTGTCCTAAAGCCCAACTAATTGGAAGCAACATGCCAAAACCTGAAGAAAACCCCAGAGTAAGCATTTTTAATTTCCTAGTCATTTTCATTTTGATTAACTATTGACAGGTATGTGCATGGTTTGTGCACCTTGGGCTTGGGATTGCAGCTTATACTTCAGTGGTTGACTGGGATACTTGTGCTTATCTGCTGTTTTGTTGAGAAGAAGAAATTTTCTGTGGATATCTCCTCCAAGTTAGGGAGCAGTTTCTCTCTTGTTCCCTTTGTCATTGTCGTGGTGAGCATTCTGCTTACATTCGTGGTGCATATTATGTGGTTACTATGCACACTAAATATCTATTCTTTGTTCTGTAGTTGGCTGTTCTTTAACTTCTTTCTCTTCGGTGTTCTTTTATTCTTATCCATGACAAACCCTCTTCTTTTCACAGGCAGTCTGCACCATCTTGGCTATGATTGCTACCTTACCCCTTGTGCAGCTGTTTTTCTTTCACATTCTTCTCATTAAAAAGGTAAGCAATTGTATAAATGGATGCATATTACGAATTCATCTCATTTTGAAACAACAAAGATTTTTAGTACTAAATATTATGATTATTGTCATTTGACTACTCAGGGAATCAGCACATATGATTACATCATAGCTTTGAGGGAGCAGGAGCAGGAGCAGCAAATTGGAGGTCAGCAGAGTCCCCAAATGTCACCTGTTAGCTCACTCACTGGATTGAGCAGTGCAAGTTCCTTTACTACTTTCCATCGCGGTGCATGGTGTACACCGCCACGTCTCTTCCTTGAAGATCAGGTAACATTTTCATTTCACTACTACTATTAGTCAAGGCTTATATTTCTGTATTTTACACTAGGACCTCTGCATGGAATTCCTTATGAGATTTTCCATTTACAGCACTGCTACATAATGCTTCAATTTTGTGTGTACCTGGCACCTATGATGCATGAATGCTATACGTCTATCACATATGATTTTATCTGATATGACCATATGCTTATTTTGAAAACAAGATACTGACGGATATACACTTAAAAACGTATAGAAATTCTTAAAACTGTGGATCCAAATTGTCACATTTCTTAGAGATTGTCAAAATAACAAAGTATAACTTATTGAAATGATAAAAGTATGTGTTTCATAGATTGAAGTATAAATAAAGTATCCTACTGATAGGTGCATCAAAGTCTGACATATCATTTGAATGAATGACTTATTGAAAATTGTTACTGAATAAAACGTAAAAGTTCAGTGATAGCAGAATTCCGTAGATATGATGGTTTGCATTATGCAGTTTGATGTAGTGCCCCCAGAAACGGCATCTGTAAGCTCTTTGGGGAAGAAGACAGCGAGGGATGAACCGGTCAAGAAAAAGAACCCTGGAGCAGTCAAAATCAGTCCATGGACGCTGGCACGGTTGAATGCAGAAGAGGTTTCCAAGGCTGCAGCAGAAGCAAGAAAAAAGTCGAAAATTCTTCAGCCTGTGACAAGACACAACAATGAGCCTTTCAGGCTGGAACCAGACCACAACTCCGGCAGCAGCGGCCGGCGTATGAGCCCTAGGGTTGAGACGAACAGACGACGGGCAGGCAAACGGATTCGTCTTCCGGCCGATCTGCCTATGGAGGCCATACCAAAATTTTCTTCCAGCAACATCATTGCCAAAGGATTCAGTGGACCATCTAGTTTGGCACCTCTGCAGCTGGAAGCACGTGGTGTGTTTCAAGCAAGTCAGGCAGTGTCAAGCTCAGGTGGGATTGTTGCTTCTTCGCCGGAAAGCAGTTTAGACTCGCCGGACATTCACCCGTTTCGAGTTTCTTCGACGGAAGCCGAAGAAGCAAGAAGACTTGCTAGTCTTTCTGCCATTGGTGCTGCAAACCTGAAGGGAATCCCTCTGTCAAGATCAACCAGTGATGGGTATGAGGCCTCTGGTGGGGAAGATAGTGACAGAGTTCCCAGCAGGGTTATTCAGAGGTCCACAAATTGGACTAATCTGCTGTTCAGTGGTGATCAAGAGGAGAGAGGTTTTGATCCAAAACCATCATCTAGCCTGGTTCATAGTAGAAATTTGTGACCAATTTGGGTGTTGATTAATTAGACAAAAGTGTTTTAAGATTATATTGATGGGAATTGTTGATTCTTTGATTTGTGAGCTCAAAGGTACTTCAACTTCAACATCCCTTAACCCTCACCTTCTTGAGGTTGAATTGATGCCCCTCAGAGTTTTGGTGGTAGGCTAAGTGGGAACTAAGTGGAAACCCATGTACAAAGTTTTAGGTCACAGTAACTCATCAGCTTCAGCTTTCCAATATATTGTTTTGTGATCCCTATTTTGATAAACTTTTTATCAACCAAGTCCTCTCATAAATTAAGTTGTCTTCATACATTTTTTTTTTTAACTTACAAGCTCAAATCAACTTATTTACTTGTGTTTTTATGGACCATACCACTAAACTTTTCTGAAAAATATAATTTGAAGACGTGATTAAAACAATTTTAATGCATGAGAATTGTTTTTAAAGTGTTTACTACAGAGTATATTCCTAATTCTCATGATTTATCCAATTTTAATGTTATAGAAAGCGGGCATAGAACATGAATAACTTGATTGTTAGGCTTGTGTTCTTTTGGGAGAAGAGATCGCAGAGATTAAAGTTAGTGTTTTTTTTTTCAAGGGGTTTAAATGTGATTTTAGAATAAATTAGGAAGTAAAGTTTGTGATTAAATTAATTTATGTGACATTAAATTTTTTTTAATAGATAAATAAGTTAGATTTTCAAAATGTCTAATATAATTTATATATAAATGATTTAGAATTTTTTTTATAAATTTTATAGAATGATCGAAAATATAAGAGTCATTTATAAAAAAAATGAATAATATAATATATTTTGTATGAAAATAAATTTAATATATAAGGTAAAAAATAATTTATTTACATAATTTTTTTTAATAATAATTTTAGAAGTAATAAATTTTTATTATAACCATAATAAATTATTTGTATTATTAATTTTTATTATGTTGTTTTTTCATAATAAGGACAATAAGTATAAATAAAAGAGTAATTTGGTAATTTAGTCTTGTCACTCTCTAATCTTATCCTAGGTAGTGAGATTGAATCTTCAATAAATTCTCTTAATCATCTTCTTCCACCATCTTGTATCATTTTAAAAAAAAACTATTCACTGACTAATAATCTCTTCCTCTTTCTTGAAAATATTTCTTGTGAATAGTACATTCATCCAATAAGAAAACAGTGTTTTCTTTTCACAGGTTCTGTTTGGCTAAACCTATGCACAAAAACTTATAATAAAAGGACTTCTCTGAATACTTTTAATGTGAAAAACTTCTTTTAGGTATTTTGTTTACATGATACCTATTTGTACTTATGTACAAGAGCTTATAGAACAAGTAGTGTGCGGATAGTGCTTTTTTATTATTAAAATAACTAAAATTATCATAACAAAATCTGAAAAGTAATTTTGCACTCCAAATTTAAAATCTGTGTTTTTTTAACCTCTTTGATTAATGATTTTTTCTTTTTCATTTTAACGTTTGCATTTAATTTAATTTTTATATTTTTGGAAAAAAAATACATCTACATTATTCTATTATAAAACATAATTTGCTTCCTTTCTATGAAAACTATACATACAAAATAAATAAACATTTTATCACTCACATGCTCATTAGTAATTTGATTGTGTTCTACACAACTATAGTTTGAAACATACACAATACAAACACGTCATCCAATATGAATTGTCCAAACATAATCCTCTCATGAATATCTAACCTTGTCCTCCAACTTTCAAACCCTGTGTTTACCAAAGGAAGCACATTTTAGTGATGGCATGCACACAGACACTCCATCAAAAACTGGTTAAGGTTCAAATTCAACAAAAGAACAAGCCAAGTAATTGCTGCTAGCAAAACTTGAGTAGCCTGGAAGAAATGACCTTCACATGAAATTTTGCAAAACTTTCTATCGCAGTTTATCTATTACAACAAATAAATATTTCACCTCATAGGAGGGAAGAAGAAGAAGTATGCAGTTTTCAGTGGGTGAATGATAAACATTATTGTGAGAGGCAAAGATTGAATGCAGTGTAAGTTTCCCCCATAAAAGTCACCAATCACCACCAGCACGCGCATTGAATCTCTCCATTGCCTCGGCTTTCTGTTGCTTCACAATTTCGAGCATCTTGGGATTGAAGAAACGATCACGAACATATTTCCTCTCCTCAGCTTGTATCTCCTTGATAGCACTAGGATATGGGTTTGGAGGAGGTCTCTTTCCTTGAATACGTGCAATTTCCTTCAAACGGCTATATGCTTTCTTCTTCGCCTTCTTCTCTGTCAGATATTCCATCTACAAAGATAGAATCAAAGAAAAACAATCAACTCATTGTCAGAGAAACAAATTGTAGAGACACCTTGTTCAGGAACCAAACTGGGTTACATACATCAGCTATAGCCATTGCTCGCTCCTCACTAACACCATGCTCTTTCAATTCAAGAACCCTCAAGGCAAAGATACGAGATGGAGGAGGGTCAAAAGCATGAAACCTGTCCAAACATTAATCATGTATCTGAATCAGTTATTAATTCATTTGATGCTTCAGCTGCTTTACCTCCATCAAAAGGTAGACATGGGTTAGAGCCTAATTAAAGTTTTCTTGATGCAAATGGAGGCAACATTGAAAAAAAAAATTAATCTACAGCAATACAGAAACAAGAATAGGCTCGAACATAACAAATGGAACAGAAACTAGAGACAAGGAAAAAGGACAATACCTAATGGGGTCATGGCTTTTGGATTCCGGATACTTTTTATAGAACTTCTTCACGTAAGCATCCTCAGGAAGAGTGATGGTCGGAATTTTTTCTGCAACTCGAGGAAATGTTGCAGGTGGCGCCCTGGTAACACAGTCAAAAGCAAAACATTACAAAAATTTCAAACCTTTGGTAAAAATAAAAAGCCATCAAAGGATAATCGACATGCTCAAATAAAGCTTGGAAAGAAAAATTCATTGAATCCCAAAAATGATCAACAGTACAGTGCAGAGCGACAGTGAAGAATTGAGCATTCCGAGCATTATAATTAAGGAAAAAGAAAAACATTAATAAGATTTGGAAAGTAAAAAGGTAGGATTTTGGAGAAAAAGAGGGGTGGATGAGAAAAACCCAGAAGGGGATTCTGAAATGAAAAAGGGAAAATGAAAATGCAAAGGAAAAGATGGAAGAGAATGATGAATCTGAATTAGAAGACAAACTGTTCCATGGCTTTCAGCCATACGGGTTGTGCCTTGGCCAAACCCTTCACGAGCTTCCTTGTTTGAGAAAG
>Ga0209589_1010112_pt1 | contig 13877 bp, 8 predicted proteins | sample CowpeawhiteBW_FD_187525 | JGI IMG/M metagenome (GOLD analysis project Ga0209589, IMG submission 187525) | Root nodule microbial communities of legume samples collected from California USA - Cow pea white BW (SPAdes) (version 2) | ecosystem: Host-associated > Plants > Roots > Nodule | place: USA...
TTTTTCTTTATCTTCTGTGATTCGTTGGAATCCTTAGGTAATTTACCATCCGCAAGATAACTCTTAAAAGGTGCCATCCAAGATTCTTCGGTTGCCAAAATCTCCAGCACTTGATGTTTTTCCTGCGTGTCAATCCGAGGAGCTATTAATGTTTCCCTTATCACTGATTTATGCTGTCCCGGTTTCGAACAACTAGCCAACTTGGATAACAAATCAGCTCGGGAATTCTGCTCCCTCGGAACATGCACGAACTCAAAGAGAACGAAGTTCTTCGCAATAGCTTGGACAACTTCCAAATACTTAGCCAATTGCGGATCGCGAGCTTGGAATTCTCCATTCACCTGACCTGCCACCAATGCAGAGTCACTTTTAACCAACAATCTAGTGACCCCCATCTCTTTAGCTAGAAGCATACCAGCTATCAAAGCCTCATACTCCGCTTGATTATTACTGGCTTTGAAAGCAAACCTCAGTGATTGTTCGATTAGTACCCCTTCCGGTCCTTCCAAAACGATACCAGCGCCACTACCCCTTAAATTAGAAGCTCCATCCACTGACAATATCCACATTATCTCCCCTACACCCTGATTCTCCACAGGCGGCTCAGACAATTCCACCACAAAATCAGCTAAGAACTGGGCCTTGATTGGCCCTCGTGACTCATACTGTAGTCCATACTCTGACAGCTCTATCGCCCATTTAACCAACCGGCCTGATATATAAGGTTTTTGCAAGATGTACCTAATGGGAAGATCCTTCATCACTTTGACACCATGATTCTGAAAATAATGTCTCAGACGCCGAGCTGAAACAACCACGACCAATGCAGCTTTCTCTATAGTGGGATACCTCACCTCGGCACCATGAAGCACTTTGCTCACAAAATACACTGGTTTCTGGTCCCCATCACTCTCTCTGACTAAAACCGAGCTAACAACATGTTCGGTTACTGATATGTATAAGGACAACTCAGCACCTTTTTCCGGCTTACACAACACCGGCAGTTTGCTCAGATATTCTTTCAATTTTTGGAATGCCTCCTCACACTGATCAGTCCATTGAAATCGCTCATTCTTCTTCAAACATTGAAAGTAAGGAAAACCCCGATCCCCACTTTTGGCAAGAAAACGGGACAAGGCCGCCATTCTCCCCGTCAGCCTTTGTACTTCTTTTACGTTACTAGGACTCCTCATATTTATAATAGCTGCACATTTATTAGGATTGGCTTCTATCCCCCTCTCGGTGAGTAGAAAACCCAGAAACTTTCCAGCTTTAACCCCAAAAACACATTTCTCGGGATTGAGCTTAAGTCTGTATTTGCTAATGGTAACAAATAATTCCTCCAAATCCTCCTCATGCTTCCTCTCTTCCACCGAGGTGACTACCATGTCGTCTACATACGCATGAACATTTCTTCCCAACATAGGCGCTAAGATCCGATCCATCAGTCTCTGATAAGTAGCTCCCGCATTTTTTAACCCAAACGACATTACTCGATAACAATAATTTGCTGTTCCTCCCATAAACGCCGTCTTATCTTCATCTGACCAGTGCATCTTGATTTGATTATAGCCCGAATAAGCATCTAAGAAACTTAGCAAAGCACAGCCCGATGCGCTATCAACTAGTGCATCTATATTAGGCAAAGGATACGAATCCTTTGGGCAGGCATTGTTCAAATCCGTGAAATCCACACACATCCTCCATCTCCCATTAGACTTCTTCACCATCACCACATTTGCTAACCAGGTCGGATACTGTATCTCTCGGATATGAGCCGCTTCTAATAATTTATGTATCTCCTCAGTAGCTGCCTGAGCTCGGTCTCCGCTCAACCGCCTACGCTTCTGAACTTTAGGCTTAGCCAATGGGTTAATATTAAGCTTGTGGCATAGAAAGTCGGGATCAATCCCCGACATATCAGTCACACTCCAAGCGAATGAAGAAAGATTCCTCTTCAGCACTTGGATGAGCTGTTGTTCTTGCTCCTGACTCAGATCACCCCCAATTCTCAACTTCTTCCCATCTATAAGCACCTCCTTCACCTCTCCCACAGGCTGAGGCCTTCTCTCAGGGTGCACCAATCTTGGATCTAACTCGGGATCCAATACTACTCCAGTTGTGCTCACTGAGTATGCTACTTTCCTCCTTAACCTCAGACTGTCCTCGTAACATTTACGAGCGGTCTCCTGGTTTACAGCTAAAGTGAGTACTTTCCCCTCATCCGAGGGAAACTTCATCTTTAAGTGTATTGTTGATATCACAGCCCTTAACTTATTGAGAGAAGGCCTTCCCAACAACAAATTGTATGATGACGGGGTATTGACTACTATGTAGCGTATAAATATGGTCTTTGCATCTTCCTTGTCTCTGAAAGTTGTTCTAAGATCAACATATCCTTTAACCTCCACTTGATCTCCAGAAAAACCGACAAGCACTCCATCAAATGGTTTTAATTGATCTATCAGTATTTGTAAGCCTATGAAAGTACTCCAAAACATCACGTCAGCAGAACTCCCCTGATCAATTAGCACCCTGTGGACATTCCTTCCCATCATAATCACCGACACCACTATGGGATCATCTTCATGTGGGATTACCCCTTTCAAATCATCATTTGAAAATGTTATGTCAGGAGCTTGCCTTGGCTTATCCATCATGGCTGTGGTCATGACACTCCTTACATATCGTTTCCTAGCCGAGCTGGTCTGGCCTCCTCCCGCAAAACCTCCAGCTATTGTATTAAAATCCCCCAAAATGGGTGTCTCATGTACATCGGGAGCCACGCGAATCTCAGGTGATTTCTCATCAGCACCCGACTTCATGAATTTTGCCAGGAGTCCCCGGTTTGCCAAAACAGAAAGTTGATAACGCAAACCATAACAGTAGTTGGTGTCATGGCCTCTGGTTTGATGAAACTCACACCAAGCATCCGATCTATTACCGAGTGTTCTCCCCGCGACGTCAGGATAGCGCAAATGTCTAGCTACCTCCACATCCTCCAAGACTTGGGCCATCGGCACCTTGAGATTCGGTATTCTTTGCACTTGCGGACAATCGGTCCTTCGTTGTGCCACATAAGGGACAAAACGCCGATCTGTTTTCATTTTAGGAGGAGTCCTTTCTCTTCGATAAGGTCTCATATCTCTTTCACTCCTGGAATGAGTCACCGGTTTTTTGTCTCCTGACTTTTTGTGGCGCATGGCTTCCTCAGTCTCTGTCTCCACAGCTGCCCTTTGTCTAATCTCTATAAGGCTTTTCGGCGGATATCGGTACAGGGACTCACCGAACGAGCTGGCTCGAAGTCCTTTCATAAAGGCTTTTACCAGCAAACCCTCGTTAGGGTCTATCAGCCTCATGCTGATATTGGTGAATCGATTAAGAAATTGCTTTAACGTCTCTTCGGCGGTTTGCCTTATATCAAACATGTCTGCCATCTCCACGGGTTTGGCTCTATTTGCTGAGAATCTCTCCAGGAAAAGACGCTTGAAGTCATGGAAGGAGCTGATGGACGAATTCGGTATAGTGTTAAACCACTCTAGGGCAATTTCCGTCAGTGTGCCCACAAACATTTTGCAACGTATGGCATCATTGCCACCTGATATCATCATCCGAGCCTGGAAAGCTTTTAGATGCAATTCTGGATCGGAATTCCCTGTGAAAGGCGTGATTTTGGGAATTACGAAATTCTGTGGGATCGGCTCGCTCATGATCGCATCTACCAAAGGATTGGTATCACTCACGTCGGAATTAAACCGAGATGAATAACGGAAACCAGGCCTGGCAGATTCCAATCTGCTTTGCATATCTTCGTTCGCCTTCCGCAACTGTTCTTGCTGTCGCAGTGCTTCTTCCAATCGCTGATGTGTTTCCTCTGCATCTTTCCGCAACCTCTCTCTTTCTCCCAAAGCTTCTTCCCTTAACACCTGTAAGTCTTCTTCTGCTTTCTTGCGAGTTTCCTCTCTCTCCTTTTCAAGCTGAGCCTGATCAGCCTCCGCCTTCATCCTAATCTCCTCATTCTGCCTTTGTAGCTCCAGTATGCTTTGCATTATTTGTTGTCTAGTGGGCCCTTCACGTGGTGCTCCTCTGCCTCTGTTCATCTTCCGATTCGTATCTCCCGCTTTTTTCTTTCACTGTTTTTTATCTTGATGGGGTAAGGATCGAGTTTTACTGTACCCCACGGTGGGCGCCAATGTTCTGGTTCAGAAAAATGAGAGATAATTCCTCACCAAAACAAAAAGAAAGCTTTATGACTTGTTTAGGTCAAAAAACTCTATCCCTTGACCATGGGAGCAATTCTCTTATTTATATTATAATCAGTTACAAAATATTAATCCCCAAGATTCACTAAATAATAACCGGAATAAAACCCCTTATCTAATTCTAAAATATCTCTTAAAAATAATAACATCTCTCAAAAATAGAATTATCTTCTACTCTAGAATATTTGAAGATATAACAACTACTCCTCCTAACCCCCCCAAAATATCGGTAAATATAAAGTTAATCCAAATACCTTCCCTCGTCATTATACCGAGACAACATACCAAAATGTCTCTCCTCCTTTACTCGGTTTGAGTCCGACTTCCTCCAATCAGCATCCCCACTCGGCAACTTGCCGAGACAACACCCACTTTTTCTCTCAACCCTAAACCGACTTCCTCTAGTCCAGTACAATATATATATATATATATATATATATATATATATATATATATATATATATATATATATATTTCAAATGTCTGACTTCATAATGAATTAAGAAAGACTTGCGAATTATGTAAGTTGGAAATATAAAACACACCTTGTCTTTCAGAAACATTGTAATGAATCATCCCTTATTTTTTTCAGCAGGTATGGAGTATGGATTGACCATTGATTCCATTGGTAAGATAGATAGAAGATTTGTAAGTAAACAATATAAAAGAAGACTTTTACTTATTAGTCACAAATATAAATGAAGTCAACATACTTCTCAGATAAATAATAAAAATTCAGTATGTAATAAAAAACTAAAAATTGAAAAATGAAAATTCCTTTTCAAAAACACAACACATTGAAAAATGAAACTCTCCTCGAAAAAAAGTTGGTATTTGAACATTCAGAACTATCCATCATCATGGTTTACATTTATTGCATATCCTTATAAACTAAAGAGAAATCATGCACTTTGACACAAGTTATTAAATAAATGAAAAAAATAAATAAAAACTTCTTAACACTAATTAAATAAATAGTAATGTTACAACCAAAACTTATATAAATTTTTTTAAATGAATCCTTTTGAAAATACATTTAAATATAAAAAACTAACAATAATAAATATAAAAATAAGTAAAATCGAAAGTGGTATAAAAACTGAAATTTTAATGAATTTGTTAATGAAGAAAGATGAAAATAACCATGGAAACATTGATCCGAGAAAATAACCAACATGGAAAACAACCGAAAGAGGAAGAAGAATTTTTTCATTCTGGAAGAGAAAAACATCAGGTAAAGTTTAAGAGAGAAAAAAAAAAATGCAAAACAAATAACTCTATAATCTTGTCTCTATCCTTCAAGAGGTCTTAAAAACCGAAGTTAAAAAAAAAAGATGAATATTTTCGGTTGGGAAGAAGAAAAGAACCGAAAGTTGAGTAAAAATCATATCTTTTATAAGAAAACAAAAAAAAAAGGAAAAAATTACAGACCATTGTGGGTTGAAGAAAAAAGATGAAATCTTAGTTGTAAGTTTTGTTCCTGAGAAACTTGCCTTTGACCTTTAAGAGCTCTTAAATATTTGATCTGTCCACCATTTCATTCATTTAAAGAAAACCAAAGTTAAAAAAAACACGTGAATATGTTGGATGAAAAAATACACAAAAAAAAATGAAAAAAAATACATACAATAATGATTCTACGAAATCGTGTTGAAATTTTTGTGCAAGAGATACTTGTCTGTGGCCTTTAAGAACTCTTAAATCTTTGATATTATCCACCATTTCATTCATATAAACAAAACCAAAGTTTAAAAAAAGAAAAGAACATGAACATGTTAGGTGAGAACGAAGAAAACAACCTAGAGTTGGGTAAAAATCAAAACTTTGATAAGAACACACACAAAAAGGAAAAATACATAAAATTGTGATTCTTGAACAAAAGACAAAATCATGTTGCAAGTTTTGTACTTGAGAGACTTGTATGTGGCCTTCAAGAGCTCTTAAATCTTTGATCTTGTCCATCATTTCATTTGTCTAAAAATAACCAAATTAAAAAAAAACATGAATATGTGAAGCGAGAAAAAAGAAAACAACCGAGAGTTGGATAAAAATCGAAACTTTGATATGAAAACACACAAAAAAGTGGAAAAATACATACAATTGTGATTCCTGAATAGAAAAGACGAAATCATGTTGCAAGTTTTGTGCTTGAGAGACTTGTGTGTGGCTTTCAATAACTCTTAAATTTGTGATCTTGTCCACCATTTCATTCATATAAACAAAACCAAAGTTAAAAAAAAGAAAAGAAAAAGATGATATGTTACATGAGAAAGAAGAAAACAACCGAGAGTAGGGTAAAAATCAAAAACTTTGATAAAAAAACACACAAAAAAATGGAAAAATGCATACAATTGTGATTCTTGAACAGAAAAGACGAAATCATGTTGCAAGTTTTGTACTTGAGAAACTTGTCATTGGTCTTCAAAAGCTCTTAAATATTTGATCTTTTCCACCATTTCATCCGTTTAAACAAAACCAAAGTTAAAAAAAAACATTAATATGTTAGGTGAGAAAGAAGAAAACAACTGAGAGTTAGGTAAAAATCGAAACTTTGATAAGAAAACACAAAAAAGGGAAAATACATGCAATGTAATTCTTGAACAGAAAAGTCAAAATCATGTTGCAAGTTTTATGCTTAAGAGACTTTTTGTGGCCTTTAAGAGCTCTTAAACATGAATTTGTTCAGTGAGATCGGTGAGAAAGAAGAAAACAATTGAAACTTGAGTAAAAATTGAAGCTTTGATCACAAAACAAAAAATATCGAAAAATACATACCATGGTGATTCTTGAACTTAAAGTTTTATGCTTGCGAGACTTGACTGTGACTTTCCAGAACTCTTAAATCTTTGATCTTTGTCCAAGAGTTCATTGATCATAAAGAAACAAAAGTTATAAATCAAAACAAGCTTTACCCAGATAAAAGCAAAAGAAAAGAAGGAGGGTTTACGTTTTATTTTAGGTTTTAAAATTTAATTTTTTATTTATTTTTTTTGTTGAAAAATTTGTTTGCTTGACACGTCAGTTTCTTTGCTATTAGTGAAAGAAAATTCAAAATTCAAGTATTGCAGATATATTATTTTAATAAAAATTTGCTCTTTGTTAGGTTCTAAATTGTATTATATATTGATGATGAATTTAGTTTATTTTCTTAAATAAATATCTTAAGAGAAATTATAGGTTTGGAAAATGATAAACCAATTGACATCCTTAATCATATAAAAAAATTATATTCTTCTCCAAATGCATATATAACTTATAGAATTTATAGAATAATGTTAGTGTCAATAATGTCCAAATGCATATGAATTAATGATTGTCCATTGATTTGATACATTTACTCATATGATTGATACTCATATGATTCATTACTCTTAATGTAAATATTTGTATTAACTAAGTTGATTTGTTTCCTTTATGGATTACATATTGTATCTATAAATATGACTCTTCTGATCAATAATAATACACATATGAGTTGCTTCCTATTCTCTATTTTCTTCTTTTCTCTATTATCTATTGTTCTTTCTGTTATCCGCTTTATTTCATAACATGTTATCAGCACGATGCTCCAACCAATTGAGGACTAGTGGAAGCTTTTTCTCTCTAACGACGGTGCTCTGCGTGTCTCAATCGAGGCTCTTTCTAATCCTTTCTCAATTTATAATTTTACCTTATATTCTTCCTCTTGTGATAAGAATTGTTTAACTTTATCAATTTTTGTAAGACCCGTAGAATTTAATTAATTAATAAATGTGGGTGGGAAGAGTATTTATGACATTAAATTCTAATTTGTATGATGTGGAAAAGTAATAGCTTAAATGGTTGAGAGTACTTTGATTTTGTTCAAGTCCTATGTATGCCAACTTTGTGTTATTATTTGTTATTGTTTTAAATATATGTTAATCATGATGTGGAATAATATGATACTTGGATTATATTTGTTAGCATGAAACATGAATTGGTATGATGGTTAGCATTTACTTGGCATTGGCATGGTTGTGGGTTCAAACCTTGGAAGACCTAAATTAAACTTTATTTTTGCTAAACTGAGTTTTTGGCTTGAATATGAAAGGGTGGAGGAAACCCTAGTGGAGTGGACAACCAAGGGTGGCTGGAAAAGCAGCCCATAAGTGATCATGAATAGAAATTATATGCCTTTTAATGATAGTTTCGTTTTAGTGTAATTAAGGGTAATTAACACACCATTAATTGAATTTTTGAGAGAGAAGGAGAGAGTTAGTGGTTCATTTCGTTCTGCACAATTGGGAAAGTGAGATCAGAGTGTTTTGGTGTTGTGAGAGGGAGCATAGGAGCCAATTGGGGAAAGAACTAAGAAGATAATTGTGTGCAAAAGAAGAGCCTTGGAAATTCTCAAGTTTAAGAAAGGGAAAACCAGGTTAGGGGACCTGGAAAATCGTACTTATTGTATATTGTATAATTGCATGAACTGTATGTTGAATGTGTGTATTTGAATTGTCTAAATTGTGTGAAATTTTACGTTTTTGGAATTTTTCCAGAAACCGCTTGGCGGGTCATGACTGGCCGCTAGGCAACTCATCCTTTCTGTGTGAATTTTGGGTTATGGAAGATGAACCGCCTAGCAGTACACTCCCGACCGCCAGGCGACGCGTGATCAGTGCATCAGTTCTGCAACTCTGTTTGAACTGCCTAGCGGTGATGAATTTCCGCCAGGCGACACGAACCATTATGGTTCGATTTTCATGATTATGGGGCTCTGAGGCGATTTTGTTCATGGGGAAAGTAGGGTTATTCATTGAAAGGTGGTTTGATGATTGAATCGTTGTCGAATTTCATGTTATAGATAGTTTACGTGAATGAAACAGTGTTTGGTTGAGGAAGATTGAGGATTTTGATACTAGACGAATTAGGGTTGTACTTTTAAGGGAAAATTTATGGGGGATGAATTAAAGAATGCAATTGGGACGAGATTCGCATGCAATGGAGTTGAGAAATTGGTTGAAATTGGAAATTATGTGCAAGACCTATGGTTCGCGGGACTTGGGAAGAAGGGAGTTCCTAGAGAATGCAGGAACCGCCTGACGGTTCGTAGGTTGCCGCCAGGCGTCGTAGCAGAGTGGCAAAACTAAGTATTTTGATGCGTTGGGAAAGCCATGTGGGGTCAGATGTTGTATAATAATGAGATTGGGAAATTGAGTGGAAATGGCCTAAACTGGAAACTGTTGTTAAAAGTTTAAACATTTTAGAACGTCGCATAGGAATAGTTAGGACATAAGTGGTTGTAAAAATTGTATTTTTGGAAGGATAGTTAATGATACCATATCAGGAGCAAAATTGGGAAGGATTGTGAGATAAGTATTAGGTACTCCAGCGATGTATATATGTAAGACCTTGGGCAAAATTGGGTTGTTAGTCATGTAATTGAACAAGGCATAAAGACATAGGGGATTATATAATAATTACTGTGATATCAGGAGCATTGGCATTGAACTAGGACGAGGACTCCATAATAGTGGTAATAGGCTTGGCAATAACTTAAGGTGAAGAATCCAAGAGTAATACTAGGATAGGAATGAGGAAGCTTGATTTTTGGTAATGATGATTATTTTTAGCAAAATATGTACTGTCATTGAAGTTATAGGAATCTGGGAAAAATAATCAAATGAATATTATGAGAGCGTCTGTGCCTACACTGAAGCATAAACTAGTATTGCGCAAATAATGTCATGGTGCCCGGTGGTAGTATACAAGCCGCCAGGCGATAGCGAGTATACGTGGGATTCCTGATGCGAGTGGCGAATGGTGGAGTAAGAGGTCCCACCAGGCGATAGAGGCAGAAATAGTGGGCTCCTGAAGTACTGGCGCCTGGCGGTGAGGGCTGACTCGCCAGGCGGTGGCTGCTGTGATTTATAGTTTTGAGGCGCTGGACGCCTGGCGGTACGTGTCCCTCGCTAGGCGGCCTGGAAGCTGGTAGCGCCTAGCGGTACGTGTCCCCCGCTAGGCGATTTGGCTGCTGTAAGTCCTAGTTGTAGGATTCTGCAGGCGTGATCTATAAGGCTTTTGGTGATGCTTCAAAGGTGAGATTGCTGGGTTCCTTGAGTTGAGCTCGGAACGTATCCCTTGAGTTGAGCTCGAGATAGGGGTTAAGCACGTGGCATTCCTCAAGTTGAGCTCGGAATGACATCCTTCGAGTTGAGCTCAAGATGGCGGATGAACACGAGGAACCCTTGAGTTGAGCTCGGGTTGGCGAGTGTTACCGGTGTGAGCGTGCTGGTTGTGGCCAGTACGGATGGGTCCAGATAGATTGCCCTCCTCAATAGATAGCTGACGAGTTTGGTAGTCTTGGGACGTTGCGAACTATGTTTGTATTTGGGAACTCCACCTGGCGTTACGATGTATGATCCGTAGCAATGGTTTCCCGCACGTGCTCTATCGGTTGTGGCCGATAGGTATGTCAACAAGTCACCTTGGGGTAATCACTAGAAGATGTAGAACACGAATAACCTGGTTATGGTCAGGTGGTAAGAATTAAAAGAATGGAAGTCCTCTGGGATGATTGTGTTGTTATATTGATCTGCTGTATATGTGTATATAAATTTTATATGCTTTAATTGTTAAGCTCACCCTATCTGCTTGTGTGTGGCGATGATCATGTATGTGGTACACGTGAGCAGATGTTGTTGATGCCGGTGGTGCTGGTGAGGCTTAGCCACGGAGCGGGGATATCATGGGATTTTTATATTTATGTTTTCTATCTTTGAATTGAAATAAATTGTAAAGGCTCATGGCCTAATTTGATTAGAATTTCAGTTTTGTAATTACGGTTTATGGATACTTTATTAAAATAATAAAGTTTTAAATTTCTCGTGTTTTGGGAAATGAGGATTTATTCATAAATGCGATGTCATTATTTTTTTTTTATATTTTCTTTTTTTATTAAAATCTGTAATATCTTGACGGGATGTTACAATTTTCATCTTCGTCTTATTATTTTTATTTTTATTATGACAGTGATTATTATTATTATTATTTTGATGATGATTATTATTATTATTTTGATGATGATTATTATTATTATTATTATTTTATGTGTTAGTTCTAAACACGTGAAACGTTGCAAAATTTGGTTTTGTGACCCTTGATTATTACAAGGAAAAATTCCTTATATTGGATTTTAAATGTTGAAATACATTTAGATGCAATGGATATTGGGATACCATTAAATAAAGAAATAAAGCATCTAAGCAACTATTTGCTCATACGACAAAAATATTGTGAAAAAAGATTTCACAAATATTATGAATTTATTTCATGCCTATGTATGGCTGGTTGGACAAAGCAATATAACTTTTGATGAAAAATCATGAGATCCACCTAATCTGCTCCATTCCCAAAAGTGAATGTAACAATAAATATTATGAATTTATTTCATGCATTTGTATGGCTGAACAAAACAATGAGCTTTTGATAGAAAATCATGAAACCTGTCCAAATTGGTTCTGCTCCATTCCCAGAAGTGAATGCAACAACATTTGATTTATATTTTCATGATCGTGATCGTGATATTGATTATGGACATGATTATAAAGAAAATTTCAAAGACACATTTTGTCACCAGAAGTGGCACAATAATGTGAAAAAGGGAAAATGAAAATGTGAAAATATTCACAAAAAATGAAAGTATATATTATCATTACAGTGGTAAAGGCCATTTGAGTTGTATTTATTGTACACCAAAACATCTTACAAATAATGAGAAGAATATAGAAACACACTTTACTTATGAAGATGATGATTCTGATTATCGCCATATGGATGCTACTCATCTTGATATTATTATTTTCTTTGCTAAAGCAAATGAAAGCATTGATCACCTCATTGATTATGAGAGTGTTAAAAAAAATCTCATATTGATATTTACGTTTATATGAAAAACGAATGTACCAAAGGATATATATCTTATTGATAATGCAACAACTTATACAATTCTCAAGAGTAATAAATTTTTCTCTTGTTTGATAATGCGAGACATCAATGTTAGTATTATTTATAGTACTACAAATATATTTGAAGACTCTAGAAGAGCTATTATACTTCTACCAAGAAGTTGAGTAGAAACTTATTAAGTTTCAAGGATATTTGTCTAAATGAATATTATATTGAGACAAACAATGAAAAAGATATGAAATATTTTTATATCTCTATGATTGAGTTGAAAAAAAAAGTGCATATTGGAGGAATTATCAACATTCTCTTATGGTTTGTACTACACGTATATTAATACAGTTGAAATGCATGTCATGGTAAACCAGAAGTTTACGAATCAAAATGAATGCCTTGTTTGACATGACTAGTTGGATGATTTGTACTACGCATATATTAGTACAATTAAAATGCATGAAGCATGGTAGGCTTGTTAATTCCAAAGACACGTTTGAAGTGTGGTAGGCCTATTGGTTCCAAAGATAAAAAACAAATCTTGAATGAGAAAGGGAGATAAAATGCAAAATGACCTAATCGAAAAGGTTGAAATCCTAAAAGATTCATTTGACATAATTATTGGTTCGGTTCTAGAAGAACCTCAGGTACTTGAAATTGTTGAAAATGATGAGATCTCAATAAATTATGTCATGAATCATATAATATAGAACCAAAATGAAGTTAACTTTGACGAAACTTTTACTTATAACATAGCGATGAATGCTATGAATGACAATGAGAATCAATAAGTAATGATCATTGAAGATTGTTGGCAAAGAAAAGATTGACCAAAATGAAAATATGCAAAGAAGCATAATTATATTTGCTTGCTAAACAAAAGGTTTTTGGACGTATAGTCCGCACACCTGAAGTTGTGAAACTCGTTTGGTATATATGAATTTTTGCGCAAAAATCAAATTAAGAATGATGAAATTGTTAGATACAAAGCACAATTGGTTGCTCAAGGCTCTTCACAAAACCTTGTATTGATTTGTGAAAAAACATATTCACTAGTATTGGATGCAACAACATTGCAATATACGATTATCCTAGTTGCACAACAAGATTTGCAGTTAGATCTAATGAATGATGTTACAACCTATTCGTACGGTTCTTTTGAGAATCATATTTATATAAAAATCCCTGAAGGATTTTATTTGCCCAACAAGACAAATTCCTAAGAGGGTTATTCAATAAAATTGAACATGCTCTTTTATTGATTAAAGCAATCAGGACGTGTGTGGCATAACCGTCTTATTGAATACTTAATAAAAGAAGGATATAGAAATGATCCTATTTGTTCTTGTATTTATATGAAAAGATCCAAAAATGAATTTGCCATAAATATTGTTTATGTAGATGACATAAACATCGTTGGAACTCCTAATGAACTAACAAAGGCAATTGATTCCACAAAGAAATAATTTGAGATGAATGATCTTTGAAAGGCAAAGTCTTATTTGAGATTAAAAATTGAGTATTTAAATAATGGTGTTTTTATACGTCAAGAGGCTTATATAATTAAGGTTCTTAAAATGTTCTAAATGGACAAGTCATGTCTATTATGCACTCCAATAAGTGTGAGGTTGTTAGATGTTGATAAAGACTCTTCTTAGACCTCAAGAAAATGATGAAGATCTTCTTGGTCTAGAAGCA
>Ga0209589_1010114_pt1 | contig 13874 bp, 5 predicted proteins | sample CowpeawhiteBW_FD_187525 | JGI IMG/M metagenome (GOLD analysis project Ga0209589, IMG submission 187525) | Root nodule microbial communities of legume samples collected from California USA - Cow pea white BW (SPAdes) (version 2) | ecosystem: Host-associated > Plants > Roots > Nodule | place: USA...
CAAAAAAACAAGTTTTACATTGAATTAAAACACAAATAAATAAATAAATAAATAAATAAATATATATATATATATATATATATATATATATATATATATATATATATAAAGTATGAATGTTGACCAAGATATATGATCTCTAACCATTAGTTTTGAATTAGGAATGGTTTGACAAATAAGTTATAAAGTGATCGTTCATAATTATATTGGGTTAGGCCCAACATTTCCAACCCAATACCACTTAAGAGTCCAAAGTCAAGCTAGATACAAGAGAGCTTAGGAAGAAGATGTGACCCTCAATAACTAAAAACCAAAATTTTAAGTGATTACGACATGGTTCTAACCCACCTTAATTCGTTGGTTCTACATTTTGGATGGAAAAGGTATTTTTAGAAGAAGTAGAAAGAACTTGATGAAACAATACAATTACTTTCCCATCCATTGGTGGGCCCTGTTGTAGGGTTTCCTTAGGCCCACCTTCTTGGGCTCCTTTTGCATAAGAAAACGAAGAAGAGATTAATTATATTGTGGAGGGACAGAGTCCATTTACTTTTTAATATTCATGTTATGTAATTTAACTAATTACATTAATTTCAAGATACAATCGCCTCTTTCTCTTAGACTTCTTTACAATATATATATATATATATATATATATATATATATATATATATATATATATATATATATATATATATATATCACAATTAAGTTTTGAATTGAGATCAAAATAACTAAATATTTAAATATGACAAATAACGCACTCTTATAGTAATTGGCTAGATTCACATTGAGTTAGAAGTCTCGAGATAGATAAATAAAGATGAATAAGATATATTTTTTAAAAGTCTCACTAATATATTACTTCAAAATTGTATTATAAAAGGGGTATTTTAATTGTTTAAATAATTTCATTATCAGTGAACCATGGTAATTGAATATAATTAAATTTTAGACAGATAAATAAATACATAAAAAAAGAGAGATGTAAATACGTGTATAACTTTATCATAAATTCAGAATGAGATTGATTATGATGAAAAAGAACTAAACGTATCGGTTTAACATGGTTCATAAAAAAAAATCTTATGATTATAGGAGTCTTTTCTACTTAACAAAACACGATATTTTTTTCAAATTGCATTTTTTAAATTCTGCTCTTTTATTTTATTTTTTTCAGTACGAGGAATAAAGAGAAGGAGAATCAAGTATAGGGAGAACTGTATGGGGAAAAATAGACGATAACCTACATTTATTCCCTCATTATAAATTTTGGGCGGAAAAGGGTATTGAATAACAATATATCCAAATAAATAACTAGTAAACAATATATAATCTAATATATGTTGACATAATACTTTATATTTCCAATCATACGACAAAATATTTGCACAAGGATAAAAATGTCTTTGTACAAAATTTAAGTGTCATTTTCTTTCCTTTCTTTTTTTCTTCTAAATTAGTATTTCTTTTCTTTCTTTTTAACATTTTTATTGTCCCTACTTCTCACATTGAAACATTACCTTCTATATTCTCATTTCTTCTTCTCTTTTCTACCATTTAATGCATGAGTTTATTTGTATAAAAAATGATATTGTTAGTCATAAAATCTCTTAAAATATCATTATTAAATAATCTCTAACTGATATCTTATAAGATTTTGAAAAATAGTTGAAAGCAGAGCGCCTCAACTATTTTGAACAACCTTTTTGATCCATTCAAAGTTATTGTATTTCTTTCATACACAGGGTCTCTTTGGAATCCCATTTTGATTTCAAAAACTACTCTAAAAGAAAATAAAGCACAAGCACTAGATTATTACACGATGCCGTTTAAGCCTGGAGATTGGTCCCCATCTGAACCTGTGGCACCTTGGCATTTCCATCGTTGGTGGTGGTGTTGGATTTGGCTCTGAAAGTGCCGAAAGAACCTTCCATGTCTTCAAGGGTTTTTCCCCGTGTCTCAGGAAGCACAGTGTAGAAGAATATCCACCCAATTGCAGCAATGGCAAAATAGAGGAAGAAAGCCCCACCAATGGTGATGGCTTTAGTGAGGGACAAGAAAGTCATTGAAATAACCCCACTTGTGGTTCGGTTCACCACCACACCCGCAGCCGCACCCTGCGCCCGCAACCTCAACGGAAAGATCTCGGAGCTGTACACCCACGTGATGGGTCCCGAACCGATGGAAAACGTCGCCACGTAGGTTAACACCATCGTTATACTCAATCCAATGGCCCACATCTGTTTACTCTTCGACTGATCAATGATCGTAAGGCTGATTGCAAGAGTCACAAGCGAGAGCACCATGCCCCCCACACTAGACAATAACAGGGGACGCCGACCCACCCGGTCCAACATGAAAGTAGCCACCAAGATGAACATCGTCTTCACGAATCCAACGGCCACCGTCGCAAGAAGCTTTTGGGTGTCGTCGTGAATCCCGGCCTTCTCGAAGATTGTGGGGCTGTATAAAACGACGGCGTCCACACCCGACGCTTGTTGGAAGAAGTGAATCCCCAGCGCCGCAATTACGATGTGACGAATCGCCGGCGTTGGATGGAGGAACAACTCTTTCCACACGCCCTCGCCGGAGCTTTTTTTCGTCACCTCAACGACGTCGTCGTTGCAACTCTCTGGGATCCCTGCGGCTTGTTTGATCTCGGCCAGCCTCAGTTGAGCTTCTTCCTTGCTGTCGGAGGTTTTGTTCAGCACTTTCGTTGCCTCTCCCAAACGCCCCCTCATCACCAGCCACCGTGGAGATTCCGGCATCGCCAACACTCCCAATGTCAGGAGTATCGAGGGAACCACACCGATTCCAAGCATCATTCGCCATCCCAACTTCAATGACAACTTTGAAAATGCAAAGTTGGATATGTATCCGAGCAATATCCCTCCATTGATAAAAACCTGCAAAATCACGTTTCAGTAAATAAATATAAAAAATTAAAAAAAAAAAACAGATTTTGATTCAGCAAATAAAGGTGACCGACCTCGGGAAAGGAAGTGAGGAAGCCACGGGTGGAGGCCGGAGAAACTTCGGCGGTGTAGACAGGGGCGATCATGAGGGCGTACCCGATGCCGATGCCGGCCACGAAACGGCCGAACATTAAAAAGGCATAATTGGGGGAGAAGCCCATCAGAATTGCTCCGGCGAAGAAGATGGTGCCGGCGAATACAATGGTGTATCGCCGCCCTATCCAGTCGGAGGTTCTGCCGGCCAAGCATGAGCCAATGAGAGAGTAGAGGTTGATGATTCCCATGAGTATCTCGATTTGCACGTCCGTTATCTTTAGGTCCCTCTTTATGTATATGGCTGCACCACTCATCACTCCGATATCTGTAACAATAACAGCATAGTCATTCATCGTAACTACAGCATTTACAAATTTCCAATTTTTTTGTATTGGGAGATTCCCTTTTGTTAAAGAATCTCGCAAAATCTCTCCCACCAAACTGTATTTGTTTTCTCAGCAAAAGTCTTCTTCCTTTTTCACTTTTCCCACTTAACTGGATAAGTTTTACAGTACAATTATAGTGTCGGCACACGTTACACCCGGTTTCCCTCCGAACAAACTATATTAATTTCTCCGATACAGTTAACAATTTGATGTTTCAGATGTGTTTGATAATAGAGAAAATAAGACTCACCATAGCCAAGTAAAATGGATGTCATGGAGGCTAAAATAGCGCAACCAAAAGCATACTTGTTTCTTTTGGGCTTCTTGGAAGGATTGAAATCCCCCACAGTTTTCCCAGCTTCAATTCCCTTTCCCTCAGTCATGTTGTTGACTCGGTTGAAGAGGGAAAATCTGAGAGGAAGAGAGAGAGATTATATAGAGAAAAGCGTGCTAAATTGGTAGCATGTATTTAATTTTTGGATGATTTAGATGGAAGCATGAGGAGGATAAGTGAAGAGAGAAACTAAGCAGTGGAGTGTAAGGTTGTGAGAGTGTGCTTAAATAGAAGAAATTGGCATGGAGATGCATTCGTCATGGTAGACTAAAGAGTCGCACATGCTGGGAAGTTGAATCCTCAAATCTCTCTTTTGACATAAAAAAAAAAATGATATTTTGAATTTTTTTTATAAATTGAGATGACATTTTTAAATAATTTTAAAATATAAAATGATAAAAATATTAAAAATATTTAAAAATATTATCTCAAATTATCAGAAAAAATTGTTTAAATTTATTCTGTAAATAATCATTTTTCTTGATCTAATTAACAAACAAATCGTTGCCACTGTGCCGTATATTTTATTTATTTCCTTTCTGAAAATATTTATGATATTGTATTTATTTCCTTTCTGAAAATGATTTATGTAAGCTCCATAAGTGTACACGGATAAGCTCTGTAAGCCTCAGTCACCACTAGTTTTTCTCTTAAATCTTAGTTTATGTATTATATATTGCATCATGTGAAGTGGTGAAACAGTAAAAGAAGTTGTTTTCAGGAAAATTATTTTTTAAAAGTTAAATTTTGATAACTTTTTTTACAATATAACATTTTTTAGATGGTTTCTTTTTTTTATCTTTTAAAATTATTTAAAATATTTTAATTTATATTATTAAAAAATTATTAAAATTTAATTGTCAAAATATTATTATTATGTCTTCGTAAGTTATGAGTACGAGGGGAAGTAACTATGGAAGTAAAAGCAGAAAAAATTTGAATGTTCCACTTCAATAGTATTTCTTTGCTACGACAATCAAAAGAAAATGAAATCAACAAATATTATATTTCTCTTTAGATTACTATATGTTGTAAAAGTTACTCCTTTTTATCACTATATTCCTTAAACTTCACGAACACCTCTTTGGTTAGACGAATCAGTTACACTGAGACATTAGAACTTATTTCAATTACCACTATCGTTTAAAATGTTCATTAATATAACTCATTTTACTAAAACCTACCTTTATAAACCCCAATCTACTGTCTCGACAAAGTTCAAATTATAATAGCGTGTTTTATTAACACAATAAACATATCCACTTGTACTTAATTTTTAAATATTTATAAATTATTTAAATTTTAAAAATAATAAAAAAGTTGACAAAATAAAAAATAGTAATATTTATAAATATAATTATAGGTAAAATAAATTGTAATTATTAAAATAAAAAATGTTGTAAATAATATTAATAGTTATTAAAGTAATAAAAAGTAAATAATTTTTTTTATAACAAGTAATTATTCAAATTAAAAAAATAGCAATTAAAATAATAAAATTAGAAATAACTTTTTTATTATGAATAATTATTTAAATTTATAAAATAGTAATTAAGAAGATAAAATTAAAAAAAGAAAAAGAAAAAACATAAAATTAATTTCTTTATATATAATTATAAATATTATCCATTTTTTAGTGTGTACTACTGAATACATTTTAGCAATCATTGAAAACTGATTTTCATTGTAGTTATTTATTACATTTTTTAATTAGAAAATAACTTATATTTAAAAAATATTAGTTCTATTTTGATACTATTTTAATTTTTTATGGTTTTTAATTTAATAATTATTAATTAGAATTATAAAATTATATTTGTAGGTAATTATAATATTTATTTTGTCTTTACAAATTATAAAATATTGCATTTGAATTCTTATGATTAAATTTATATTTTAAAATTATTTCGTATTTTATTTAAAAGTTAGAACATAAAAGAAATAATAAAATAGTTTTACGATTAAGTAAATTAATAATAATAATAATATAATAAGGAAGGAGAAAAAACAAATTAAAAAAAACAACTAAAAACATAAATAAAAGATAACTATTAAAAATAATAAAAATAGTATATTATATATATATATAAATTAAATAAAAGAATCTTTAAAAAAAAATCTAATCTTATCTTAAATATTAGAGATAAGATAAGATTAGAAAAGATAAAAAAAATATCCTTTCATCTAATGTATACAATCATAACTGTGTATTTCATTAACTTTATACTTATTTTAAATTAAATATTGTTTTACTTTCTCCTTTTTTTCTATTATTTAATATATTATAGTAATATATTGATTCATTCTTGTCTTACTTAATTAGTTTATAATTGTTTAACATATTTATTAATTATGAATATATCATTTGATATATCCTTAATTATTTACTGGTCTTATTTATTAATTTATATTTATGTTATTTAATTTATTTATATTTAGTATTCTCTATTCATTTATATTCATATCATTTAATATTTAGTTTATTTAGCTTTGTATGAATCTCTTTATTAATTTATAGTTATGCTATATAAATTATTTTTAATTACACGTTGACACCATTTAATCTTTGCTCAATTAGATACTGTCTTATCCTTTAATCTATATTGAGTTTATTTCGTATTTGTCTCTTTATTCATTTAAGTCATTTTATTCTTTTACATTTTTATTATTTATTAATAACATGATATATGCCGTCTCTTTTTCATTCATTTGTATTTTTGTTATTTTATTTGTTTTCACGTAGTCATTCAAATATAATTATTTATTTAAAGTCTCCGATTCTTATGTTATTAAGAGAAAGATATAAATAATAATACTTAAAAGCAAGTATATTTTTTAATTTGATAAATTTGGATAAAAGAGAATTATATGTATCCTTTATTATTAATGTGACACTTTTCCAAATTTATTTATATAGTTTGTTTAAATTATGTATATAAAATATTTGTAAGATAAACATGACATATCTTAGTGGTGGTGAAGTTATGTTATTTTTTAAAATATTTATGTTTGAAAATATCAAGTTATGTTATATTTGAAAATATTAAAGAGTATGGTATAGTTGAAAAAATAAATTAGGTCTTTTGTCAATGAGATGTGAACATTTATAACAATATATAAAGATAAAGATGATTCTTTTTTTTTGTCTATATTTCAAAATATCAAATTTACCCTTTAAATTATAATTATTTATTAAAATATCAATAATTTTTATAAATTTTTTTATAAAATTATCTATCTCTGCTTATTCTTTTTTTCTTTATTTATCAACTGTTATTCTCTCATTTTTTCTTATATATTTCACTTTATTTTTAATAAATATAATTTTATTTTATATATTAACTTAATAACATTACTACAATATTATCACCTACTAATATAATATCATGCATATTTAAAAAATACGTACATATGGGCTATCGCGTCTGTATTTATTTTAATTATAATAAATGTGTATCTATATTTTGATAAGTCATTCTTTGATACATACATTCCGAGATCAAAGACATATATCATGGTACTAAAGAATTACTTAACAAATGAGTTAACTTTTAAGTAATATTTTCTAAAATGTTTACTCATAAATCATTTAGTTTTAACATCTTAAACTTTGTTTTGACTTAGAATTTTCATTATTATTATTTTTTTCAATAAAAATATAAATATTGATATTCGTATGCATTTATAATATTATCGTCTAAACAAACAAATTTATTCCTAACTTATAATTAAATAATATTTATTTATATAATAATTATGTGTTAAAAAATTGACTTTTATCATGGCATTATATTGAAAGGCCTTAATTGAGTAAGTTATATTAATTAATATTTTTAAAGGATAGTTATAATTTGACCTATGTTTTGAAGTTTCGGTCTAACTTATTCACATTGTAAAACCAATAATTATTTGCATTGAAATATGCATATTTTTAATTATTGACAATATATTATCCATCTTAAGACATATTTATTATTTATGTAAAATATTTGTTTGAATAAACATCATAAACAAGAATTTATTCTTTTGGGAATAATTCAACCATTTATCTTAAAAGTATATTATATAAATGAATTAGTATTCACATATTAAATGTTTTTTTATTGTAAATACACTAAAAAAATATGATTTTTGTGTTAGTTTTTAGTCGTCAAAATAAATTTTTTAGTGGTTAAAATAATTGTCAAAATCACAAATATCAAAAACAATTTGTAACAAAAAAAATTTAACCGTTTGTTAAAAAAACAATTACTCTCTTTCACATTATAGGTATTTTTCTCTCTTTTAAACATTAAATTTTTTTGTTTTGCCACTTGGATACATTGCTTATTTTATTCGGGCCTTTTTGGGTGCTTATATATTATTTCAATACATGCTTCTTATAATTTCCTAATACTAGGATATTTACCAAATTGAGTTTTCGTATCTATAATGTAATCTATTTATAATGTAACCTATTTATGTGATTTTAAGATCTGGTATCATGCACGAAATTAGGATATACTATAATCACTCACCTCCTATATCGAGATTCACTAATGGTGACAAAAATTATATCAAAACTTACCCACTTAGGAAAAATCAAATCAAAGCAATAATGTCAAAAATCAAGAAAATAAAGAAAAATGACAAAAATTAGGAAAATGCTGACTCGTATTAAAACTAGTCTTATGTGAATCCTAAAGGGATAAGATAAGATAAGATAATTATAAATAAAAAGTAACTATTCATATAAGATAACAAATTCATTGTTTCATGAGTCAACCCTTTTCGTTGGAACAATTTCTTTTCAATTGGTAAACAATTTTGATAGCAATCGGCATGCATTTAAATATAAATGGAATGGGCATTAAATAATAAAGTTTTCACCTTGCATAACTTTTTTATTTGAGTTTTAATTAATTATTTTTTATCAATTTCTACAACGATCAATTCAAGTTAATTTATTAATTAAAATTTAAAGACATTAAATGAAATAAAAGGTATGGAAATTTACATCATTTTACTTATGTCTTGTTAAAAACTGATCAGGAATACCCTTTAATTAGAATATTTAAATATATCGCATTATGATGATTTATTTTCTAAATTTTGTTTAATCCAATTTTTTTCCTAAAAAAGATAAATTAATATAATTTTTTCATCAAATTTGTGATGATAATGTTACTCATGGTACTGTTTGAGTTATATATGTTTTTAATTTCTTAATTTTTAATAAAAATTAGAATGAATATTTTTTATATTTTGACTCAATTTAATATTTAATTTTAAAAATAAATTTATTTATTTTTAACTAAATTTTGATAATTTTTTTTTGACATTTTAATGCGTTGTATAATAATATTTGAGTTGTTTATTTGACACATCTTATTTTAATAAATTTATTTTGGCTAACGTGTGATTTGTTATTTATATTTATTCTATTGATTATTTTAAATTATTTCTAAAACTATGAATCAAACTAAAAATTATCATAATATTTCATTTCATTGAAAACTAATTCTTTATATTTTTAAAATCCATATAAAGTTTAATATATTTAAAAGTGTATGATATAACTACATTTTAATTTTAAAAGTTCATATTATAAGATTGTGTAAAGAATGGACAGATCAAAAATAGGTTATCTTTTTCTATAGTTAGTATTTAAAATAATTTACTTAACTAATTTTTAAATCTGTAATTCTTTTGAAGGAATTAGTTATTAAAAATATCTAAATATTGTAAAATAACATTAGAAAAGTAATAAAAGAAATAATAAATCTGTTAATTTACTGGTATTATGACTTCTATGGGTCAACAATGACGGTGAGATTCGTATATAAGATGGGCCCCACCGAAGACTTCGAAAGTCTACTTGTGAAGTATCAAACAACAACAAATTGCAACTTGCTTTGGTTACGGCGCTCCACTTAAAACTTCAATTATTGTTCTTTTCTTTTTTTTCTTTCTTTCTTGTGTACACAAAAGACGCACTTTGTTTGATTATTCATTTCTCTAATTCTATTTTAATTTGGGTATATAAAAGATAAAAATTAGTTTTATATAACTGAAATAATAAGTTATAATTTTAATATATAAAATACATTTTTACGGCTTTAAGACATGAAGAAAACTTCCAATTCTTTCTTAAATTGAAAAAATCTTGATATATAAATTATAGAAAAAATAGTATTACTTATTGTTTTTTACATACCTTCCAAGTATGGTATGTCCCAAGCATAATAGAAGTTTTCAAAATAGTGAATTATTAGTCAACAGAAAAAATAAAGTATAATAATAATAATACCATTACCAACTTATACTTATCAATAAATAATTGTTTTTTATTCAATATTACAAACATGAACTTTATGAATTTGTACAAATTTGACTGCTTTTAACTCCAGTAATGAGCGTCTTATCATTGAAACAGCATCATAACATTTAAATAAATAAAAAAACATTGAAAATTCGCAATAAAGATACATTTATAATTAGATTTTAATTTATTTTGTCAACATTATCCTAAAAGTGATGATTGAAATTTGCAAAATGATCCGGAATAATTTGATGTCATGGATCACATGGTAAGTCACTCAAGTCAAAACATTTGAAAGAAGGTCCAAAGTGATCTCAGATTTGTATAAGTTGAAGAATAATAGGTTTCCTTGGTCTTTGAGCATGCATATCTTTTAACAATTATATAATGGTCCACATTTATATATTATTTACCCTTATCTTTATCTCCACGGCCACCTCAATACCCATTTTAATAAAATTGTGGGTCGGGATCAAACTACTTTTTGGTTTAGGAAGTAACCTATAAATAAATAGAAAAAAATATTAAGATTTTTCGTAAACTATGTTAAAAATTAATTTTATATTTAATTCAATATTTCTTAATGATTTAATATCAAATAGAACGATAAGTTTAATAAATAATATTATAATTAAAAAATAAATTTTAAATCTAAATTAATAATTTTATAAGATATATACTGTAAATTGATTTTATCAGTGTTAGACAAATTTTCTCTGGATATTTGTAGTTATATTATTGACAATGTAGATTTACAATATTTATACTGAAAATATCTTCGAAACAATAACTAATTATACCTAAGAAACAAAACTATCTAACAAACTTTACACTATTATATGATTTTTGTGAACATTAATGTTACATAGCAAGTGTGCCCTTGTTAATATTTATAGGCACAACATGTTAATCATTAACTGGTTATCATTTACCAACCAACCAGACACGTATCAATGCCAACACAGCGGGAAGGAAGAACAATCAATAAATATGTTGTTGAATAATAAAAGAATGTTAGACATCTTTTCAGGATTTTAGCTGTTCTTGGATAATTCAAACAATAAATATTACAAATAATTGAAGAAGAAGAATAATAAGAATAAAAAAAATAATATAACATACAAAAATAATATAGTTTAATTGAGATGCTACTGAATTATAATATAGATATATTTGCTAAAAATAAGTTTTTTACTTTAAATATTGTTTAAATAATGTTTTGATGATCTTAATAATCTCACATTTTTTTAGGAGTTGAGGTTAATGCAAGGTTAAATATTTTTCTTTCCCTCGTGATGTTTTAACGAAGCTTTATGCATATATATATATATATATATATATATATATATATATATATATATATATATAATAAATTTAATTAATTTCGTAAATTATATTGTATAAAGTGACCAATTTAGATATTAATTTATAAAAATAAAAAATATTGGTTACTAATCTAATTGGTTGTTAAATTTATCACTAATTAATTAGAGACTAATTTAGAAACCAATTCTTTTGTTAACAAAAATCTTGGTAGTTAATGTTTAGTGAGTAATTTTCTTTAGTAGCTAAATTTTAGAAACCAATTATATTTTTTTATTCATAATAGTGACTATTTTAATAATCAATAGTTTTTTATTTATAAATTGGTATCTAAATTGATTAGTGACTAACAACTTTGAATCACTAAAATTGATTATTAATGAAATATTTTCTTGTAATAATGTAATAACATGTGATATGTGTCTTTTATAATTATAATAAGATAAAACCTAGATAATTATAAAATGATGATAGACACTTATTTCAAAGAAATATAATCAATTACATCATACTAAATGATCCAATACATTTAATAATTTTATACTTTAAGAAAATTTTACAGAAATGTTTTTTTTTTTTTTTAACTAGACCAATATCTGGAATCTCAAATGTATGATATACTATACTATTTCAATACAGTTGAGGTTAAAACATTAAATAATTCGATAAACTAAAAGGTAGACAATCTTAAACAAGCTAAAAAACCAACATGGTTTTTGTAATGTTTTGGTTTTTTCTTCATTAATTATATTATAAGTATGGTGCAATCCTTTGAAGCCTGAACCATATGTTTATGTTGCATACACACAATACAATAGAGGTTTTTATTTTTGTCAACATTCATACGTTTTTACGAACTAACATGAATTACTTATCATAAAATCTTAAGCCGCCAAACATCACACTGTACATAGATTCCTAATTAATTCCTAATACTTTAGACAAATCAACAGCTCAAATATTCAAAGCCAAACTAATATGAATTTTATACGTATTAAACAATGACGATAGATTCTTTGACTCATCCTAGTTTATGTTCCACGAATGGTTAATATATTCCCATTATGATATTACTAATTATTGCTATTTTTTTTTTCTCCTCTTTAACTTGTACTCTATTACACGTCTCAAATATCTCTTTCGTCTAAGCATAGCCTATTCATTTAGTCAAAATTGTCTAATAATGAATACATATAAAATGTAACAATTGATGTGCTTTTCATATATAAATAAAATAACTATAGGTGTAAAATCAAATACGAACTTTTTACTATTAAAATGACGAAAAACAACGAAGAATGTAAGAAATAGGAAAGTTAATGGTAATGACAGTTTAATTTTTAAATACCAGTTTTCTCTTTATTCCTTTCAAGGTGACTCGTGAGGATGGGTATATACTTTGTAATTATGTAAGTTAAAAATGTGTTAGCTTTATATCTCCATAAGATTATGTTGATAAATGAACATGTAACTGTGGTGCAATTGTCCTTTTAATCAATAACTTTAATTTGCTTTGTGTCGGATCTTTCGAGTATCAAGACTTTCGGTACAGAGTCTGGTTTAAGTTGGTAACCACACGAACTTGATTCTGATATCACTTGTTAAGTCTATAAAAAAAGTTTTATTGAAAAGATACAATATCAATGAATCTGAATTTAACCACATAAGACATTGACATCATTCTCAACACAAAACTTTAACACAATAAATTTATGAATCTTTTATTTTTATATAGTGTTCTACTTTCTTATTTTTAATCAACGTAGGACTTAGACTCATACTTGAATACCTAACACTGTGGTTCCTTTTATGGTACATACTAAACTTATTTCTCAATTTAATTTTAAACTTAAAAATACTAATATATGTTATTATATTACTAAAATGAATTCTCCATTTTTTGTTTGTTTGAAAAAGTGTCAAAAAGTATAATTTTTTAAAGTAAAACACTGAACATTTCAGCCATGTGTGGTACGCATATATTTTCTTGTGTGGTCTTTTCAAAGTTTTAAATTTTCATCGTAGTCGCTATCGCATGTGAATACATCCAAGACCACATTTATAGGAAAAAAGAAAAGTTGTAAAACGATGAACTGCACTGCAATTATGTCTGTATTGCAATGCTTATAAAAAGTAAGACTTCCAAAACTTGATTTTTCCACACTGTGCGTTTTCTTCACCTTGGCAATATTTTATGCTTTCCATTTTTTTCCTTTTAAAATAAATAAGCTTAACAATCATTATCTTTAATTACTTCAAGATCGACCATCTTGTCAGACATGCAAAATCGAATGTTTTTGTGTTAATGGGTGAATCAAACACAGTTAAAAACAAAAATAAACACGATTTTGTAAAGTTAAACTAAATCTAAATTCATATATATATATATATATATATATATATATATATATATATATATATATATATATTGAAATATTATCATAGCATATTTTAATCTGTCAAACAGATCATCCATTATATTATACGGGCACCAACTTCAATAAGGAGTGGTTATC
>Ga0209589_1010122_pt1 | contig 13865 bp, 10 predicted proteins | sample CowpeawhiteBW_FD_187525 | JGI IMG/M metagenome (GOLD analysis project Ga0209589, IMG submission 187525) | Root nodule microbial communities of legume samples collected from California USA - Cow pea white BW (SPAdes) (version 2) | ecosystem: Host-associated > Plants > Roots > Nodule | place: USA...
TTTTTAATTCAATTTAAAAAAAAAAAAAACTATTAAAACATTACTTAAACGTATGTTGAAAAATTATTTACATAATAATTTACCTAGTTTTTGTTGAAGTTACGGATTATATTAAATAAAATTTCAAATAGGAACTTTTTATATATAAAATTAAATATAAATTTTAAAAATATGTTTCAATATTCCTGTAAAGAAAAGGCAACTCTTTCTATTTATTTATAAAATTAAATATAAATTTAAAAAATATGTTTCAGTTTTACCTTTGATTAATTGTTTATTTATTTTCATGTTCAGTAGATATAATTTGTCAAAGATTTTCCACTATATATACATGGTTAATAAATGAATTTATATAGTATTTTTGAGTTAAAAGAAATAAAATGATAAAAGTTCTCTTTGTATTCAGGGTGTCATAAAAATATAGCTAAAATAATAAAATTACTTTAGTTAACAAAAAGTTAAATTAACAAAGTGTCTTATATGTAGTTAATTAAACTAAAAAAAAATAAGTTAGTGGTTCAGTTTAAGTTGTTTCTTAAGCTAAGTTTGAGTATATTTTTGTGGGCAAACTATTTTTCTAGTATAGTTTATTTTTATATAATTTAATTTAGTTCAACTCATTAGTTCTAGTAGGCTATTGATGCAAATTTTTATAATTCACCACCATCTTTTTTTTCGACATCCTTTTTTGTTAAACAGTACCAGGAAATAAGATGTTCATAGTTTTTCATTTTGCTTTTGTTTAAAGAAAAAAAAATATAATTTAATAATTATAATAGTTCAATTTTTTAATATAGAAATTTTTAACTAAATTTGTAAATAATTAGTAGAATTCACGGTTAATTAACTTTATAGTTTAGTTAGATTTCGTGGAATTATTTATAGTGTTTTTTTCTTATGAAACTAAATCATTACCTAACATGTTGAGAAAAACCCTTGTGAATTCCAGTTTAAGACTTGTTACACCGAGAAACAAATATTTTGTCTCATTTAACATCAAAATTTTAAAAAAATAACTATTTAAACACACTGGAAGTAAAAAATTATTCCATTACTAATACACAACAACTTTTTGTTTATTAATACAGCTTATACGATTGATTTGCCGATTAGATGTTAATATATAGCTTATAAATGATGGAGTATATGTGAACCTAGATTTGAAATATCATAATTCTATAATTACAATATGTTAAAAGCTTTCATTTAAGAAAAAACAAATCCAGTACATAATTATCCCTTTCACACGAAAAGAATACATATTTAGTTCCCAACCATTGAAAATGAGTAAGTACCTGTTCGCTTTGCTGAGGATCTTATTCCCATCAAAGTTTCAAATATACGATAAGATCGGACAGCGTGTACATTACATTCAATTTCGTTTATAATATATGCTTCAATGATTTCTATATCAACTATGATTTTGAAATTTATCATTTTGCATTTTATCAGTTGCATCTTTGCATAATTAACTAATTTTTATGAAATTATTATTTTTGTAATTTTTTAGCATTTTAAGATGATTATATTTCTTAATCAAATCATTTACGCGTTTTAATAATCTTGCTTCTCTACTTGAAGTATAAACTTTACCACATGCTTTCGAGGAAAATTGTAATATGTATACTCTCTTACCAACAAAACTAATAGTCATTGATAAATCCAAAATTAGATTCGGATTTTAAAATTTAAATTATCGACGAATATTTCTGTCAATAACAAATCTTTTAATACAATTTGTTGATAAGATTTTTCAGAAAATTAGAGTTTGTATTATTGACAGATATTTTCATCGATAATTTATTTGATGATCAATTTCATTTGTAAAATCTCCTCAATAATTTGTAATTCTTATTATTGATAAAAGTACTCTTCGGTAAAATGGGTAATCAATTTTCTGTCATGTTTGATGAGAAATTTTGGAATATTAAGAGGAGATAGGTGACAAGAAGAAAAGGAGGAGGAAGAGAATGAAGAGAAGGAGGAAAAGAAAGAGAAGGAGGAAAAGGAAGAGGAGGGGAGGAGGTGCAACGGTAATGGAAGCACTATGGTGGTAGTGGCACGACGGTGACTCGTTGATTGTGGCGGTTGAAGTTAAAGGAGAAAGAGGAATTACGATGGATTTTGCATTCATCGATAATTATCGATGGATTTTGTGATCTATTATTATCGACGGATTTTGCGATCTATTAGTAAAATTTAAAGCAACCATTTTTTTGATGAATTTTTTACTATCGATAAACTCGAATTACCACAAATTTATGCTATTACATATTGTTTTTTGAGGATTTTGATTTGACTTTTGTTCAATATGTTTTTGGTGAACCAACTCGGCGTAAATTATTTGTCAATTGGACTAACAAACAATTATTTTTCAATCTAAAATAGTGTTTTAATTTAGGATTCCACAATCAACACAAAGTTAATGTGTAATTAGTTTATATTGTGGACTAAATTTATATAAATGTTCAATTTGTTGAATTCTCTTTATGTGAATATAGAAGTTCATGCATTTTTTTTCTTTCCCGATACTTGTGTGTTTGTGTTAGGATAAAGATGGGATAATGTAATGTAGTGAAAAAGAATGAAGAAGATGAAGATGGATTGAAGTGAAATTTTTGACAAACTAGAAATATAAAGGTGCAAAATGAAATTGCAGGAAAATAAATTGTCAAGATTGGAACAAAAATGGGTAAAGGAAATCAACCAAAGTAATGACCCAAATTGCAACATTTATCATTAGATTTGTCATTATTTGTTTGCACATGGTGTTTGAATTGTAAATACTATTTTTTGCCCATTTTTTGTACATGAACAACTTATTTATATTTTCTCCCCTCTTTTCGACAATTAAACCAAAATAAAAATTACATAATTTGTAATAATTGTTTAAAATCATCCATGTTTTGTCGATTACATAATTTGTAATAATTTTCTCCCCTTTTTTCAACAATTACATAATTTTGCTCGTTTTTCAATCTCGTGTTGTCACTCTTAATGTTGTCTACCAAATGTCTTTCCGTATGCATTTCTTGAGTTACCAATTGCTCTTCAATTTCCACTCTTGTACTTAGTTCATCTTGATTCTCTTTGCAACCATCTTTTTCTTAATCTTGTCCTTGATCTCTTCTGATTTTTCTATTTTGATATCCTCATACATGAATTTGAATGCCATTAAGATACATTTAAGAGTTAGTCTCTATAATTTCAGCATTTTTTTTCTTATTGCTTTCCTCTCAAACTTTGCAATTATTTTTACTAATTTAAATTGGATAAGTACACATAAAACCAAATTGAAATGGAAATGAATCTTTCCCATATAATTATATCGAATTTTGCTACTAATGTGTATTGTGTAGCAAGATACATATAGAATAAAGTTTGTGTGAGTATCACGTCTGCATCATTGTTTAGGTTGAAAAAACAAAAAGCAGCTTTGGTACGTTGTAAAAGATTCCAACAGTGAGCTTATGACCCTGTGATGCAACTATGCTAATGTCACGCAGCAAACGACAAGAAAAAGAAAATATTCTAGATGAAATTGTTATTTTTCGAAATAGATAAATATTCCATTGCTATCCAAACAAACTTTGATTCAGACATACTATTTTATTCTTTAATTCCCCCTCAACCGTTCATTTAAGATGAATAAGTATTTGTTCGCTTTGCTGAGGATCATATAAAGTATCAATTATACGAGAAGATATCAATCAAGGTGAATGTTACACTCAATTTCATAATTATATATATATATATATATATATATATATATATATATATATATATATATATATATATATATATATATATATAGAAATTAATTTTAATTTTAGAAATTAAAATGATATCTATATCATGTTAGAAATTTAGCGTACATGTCCAATTTTATCATTTTATCAGTTGAGTGTTTGCATAACAAATTTTTAAGAAAACATTAAATATATTTGAAATTCTGTCAAATAAATGAGTTTTGATTTTCGTTCATGTAAAAAGAAATTCTTTAAAATTGAAAATTACGAATTTTGATTCCTAATGTTATATGATAATAACTAATTACTTATATATTAAATAAAAGGTTAAATACATGTCAAATGACACATTATAATATAATCTTAACACGTGTCACTTAAAAAATTATCCAAAAGCTTCGTGAAATAAATATTACTAATCTATCTTAAAATCAATACTAAACAATTAAAACATTAATTCAAATTTTTAGAGAAATGAAAATGAAGGAAAATATCTGAGGCAAGAAACCAAAATTCACATATTTTTGTAAAAAAAGTAATATCATAATGAAATTTACAGAAAATTTCCCAAAGAAACCAATTTTGGAAGAGTAAAAATATATTTAAAGCTGTTGCAAAATTTAGTTTTGTAATTTTTGAGAATTATATTTCATGAATTAGTATTTTTCAGCATACATTACTATCGTTGCTTCTCTAGAACCCTTGAGTTTCGACCATATAATGTGTGTGCATTCTCTTTCATATTTTCATATATCATTGAGCTTTACGATAATTTCCAAATATGAGAAAGTTATTAAAGGAAATGGATAGGCTGTGGCGTATGCAAACAAAATTAAAATTTATAATATTAAAATTACATTTTTAGTAAATAAAAACTATTATTATTAATTTGGCTGAATAGAGTTTGATTTTAACATATGTGGATCAAGATATAAAAAAAATTCCACAAAATAAAAAATATCAAACACTATGATAAAAAAAAATTTAACGTCCGTTTTTCTTTTTGTTTAATGTTTGTTCAAAATATGTCTTTGCAGATTGAGAGCGAGATCCAATAAGAAAAACCCGATATTCAAAATAGTTTCCACTGGGACAATTGGAATAAAGGTGAGCTCTTGATTCATCTAATCCAGCTACCAGGAGGCCAACTCCATAAGGACGTTTCCATCACCGTTGCGTGCAAACCTACAACTCAAAATTGCATCACAAACACTGATTAGAAAGATATCTTTTAAGTTCAAACTCATACCCTATTTACTCAACTTCTTAAGACTAAAGCACAAATTACACAGGTATAACTACATATAATAGAAATAACATGTTTGGATAAACTTCACTCAAACACTTTTAAGAGAGAAAAAAAAAATAAGGAAAAATGAATTTTACTTCTTTATAAGTTAAAATTAGTTTATACATGGAGCTAATTTGTAGAATTTGTTTCCAAACTTAGCCAAATTTCTTCACAAAACAACTTTCTCAGCACAAATTTTGCATAATATAATATCTATGACACAACTGTTAGATTATGAAATCAAAACAGATCAAAAAAACATCAAATCATCTATCGATATAATAAATGATACCTAAATATTAAGAGTAGTTCTTACTAATAATAGTAGAATGCAGAAACGTACCAGATCAATAATTAGAAACAATATAAATGAAAAATTGATATCTAATCTTTCAAATAAAATCAATGAAAGATTACATAAAATTGTTTACGTGTGAGACGATACTGCTCTCTTCCCGATAGGTATGTCCAAAAGACTAAATGCTCACAAGCACGTATCAAATGTCTTATTTCTCTATATTAAAAACTAATTAACTAATTAATGGGATATCAATTTTATATCCTTACCAACAGAAACCAATGACCTCTCTACAGGTTACTGAATATTCAAGTGCATCACAGACCGTTCATTGAACATTCCAACACATCATAGACCATTCATCAAAAACTCAAGATTACATATTATCCATAAAATTAATAACCATGTACTATATAATTTATACTAACAAATAATATAATTTATTGATTAATGTTAATCCACAATAATAACAAAATAGAGAATAATAATTTTATATAATAAAATTATATAAAATACAACAACGACTGCATAACTCGCAATGATGCAAACATGAATATTATCATCCTTCACACGACAAAAAGAAACCTCAGTGGTACTATGTGCTACTTAAATTTCCAACAGTAAAAGAACCAAAAGCCTCTACCACACAAAATTTCAAATACAATAGTTGGACTGTCTTGTGGAAGTGAATCAACATTAAGATGGGAACCAACCTCCATACCTCGGGTACCGACATTATGTGGTTTAGGTTCACAACCTCTTGGGGCTAAGCTCTAGGTGTTAAAATGAGAATACCTTGAGCTTACGTGGACTCCTAGATTGGTTCCCACTAGCTACATATATAGGGAGCGAGGCACATGACCTCTGAATCTTTCCCAACTCACCTTAGTTAATTGTCATCGTTGTCATTGCTTGCAAGGTTTGTCGCTGCCATTTGCAAGGGAGTGTTGGAGCCTAAACCAATATGAAAATCCAGAAAACAAACGGTTCAAAACGCAAGAACTAGTAGGGAACCAAGAAATCAACAAGCATTTGAGTTTAAATGAACCAAAAACTCATTACGAAAGGTTCATTGTCATCGCTGCAATGGCAGGGAAGAGGACATTAAAATGGGTTTCTTGTTGCTATGTAAAATTAAATTTGACATCGGGGTTGTGCACATTAGACGTCAATTGACGTCAGGGTTTAGCTTACATAACCTTAATTAGCATCGGGGCTACGGACACAAACGTCCATTGATGTCGAGGTATAGTGAAGCTGACGTCATTTTTTGTGATTGACGTTAGGGTTTAGGGGGCCCAATGTCATTTTTGACGTTTTATTTACAAAAATGTCACTAGTCATTTTTTACGTTGGTTGTTTATTGTGTTGGCGTTAAAATGGTGACATGAAAGACCCATTTTGCATTAGTGACAATCATTCTAAATTTGAATCCTTAAGAGACACAAACAAAAGCTAAATTAGAGAAGGACGTGGAATAAGACAAAGATGGAAACATCACAATTTAGTATATTGATATAAGTCAATGAAGATTCGTCACAAAGATTGCCATCTTTGATAAGAACTAGAGTTGGAGACGCCACAATCTAACAAATTGATAAATCAACATAAAGAAATCCATCTTTGATAGGAACAAGAGTTCTGATCCAAAAACAAAGAAATCCACCAATTTTCATATTATTTTCATTAAAGGTGTCTACAAATGCATTTGGTGCCTTTATATATACGCAAAAATGTTTAAGCCACCTAAGAAACCCTAAAAGAAAGGTCACATACAACGAACCCAAAAATAACTTGAAAATTGAAAAACATATTCATCGCCCAACGAATTGACTGATCTAGTGACAGTTACAAACTATTAAAATTAAAATAAAATTTCAAATATTTTAGTTGAATAAAACTATATTATAATTGTGTTTCAAGTCATGATCTTCATCTCATTTGAATTCTAATTTTTATGGATTGTATTGGATCAGAAGATAGTTTTCTATCGTACCCTTTTTTTTGAAGAGAATTTATCCTCAAATCTATACCACTTGAAGATTCCTTCTCCTTAAGTTTGGTAGTGGTAGAAATAGCTCCCTCTTTCTTAAATTTCTCCTTATCCTTCAATGAGGTGGATGATTTTTTATAGGAGTTCCTTCTCTTGAGTTGTTGATCCTTTGGACCTTATCAACCTCTCATCATCTTCCCCTTCTTGGAGACAATTCGACCACGAATTCTAAAAGATACTACTCACAAACACACAAACACAAACATAAATCATAGAACACAAATCCTAAATAATCCTAAATAAAAGTTCTAGCTAAATGAGTTTTGGATCCGGGAAGAGAAAAATCTCTTATTATGAAAGGTTTGTGGAGGTCTGCCTCTATGGTCAAATACCCACTTGTAGAAAACATCAAACAACTTTAAAGTTAGAATGTTATGCTCAAACAAAAACAAAAGAATATTGACCAGACAAACACCAAAATTACATGTATGATCTTGATTGCTCAGGTTTCTTGGGGATGGAAAAACAAATTAACTCATGTACATATACTTCCAAGCTTGTGTTCTTATTCTAGATCATACTTTATTCTTTCTGTTGTTGATTGTAACATCCCTAAGGAATATTACTTAAAATAAATAATAAAAAAAATAAAATATATCAAAAGTCGCATTATTATTACTCCCAAACGCGGGAAAATTTAAATTTATGAAAACACGTGCCAAAACTTATAACATAAATAATAAACGTGTTACAAGTTCCCAAAATTCGTATTCATAAATGAAAACATAATAAAATACATGTGAAAATCCCCTAGCTCTAATCCTATAGCCAGCCCTCACTCCGTCACTTGAGCGTCCTCAGCATCACCTGTATCAACATCTGCTCCCGTGTAACGAATCACACGATCATCGCCATACACAAACAAAAAGGGTGAGCTGAGAAAAATAAAATATCAGATATAACATAAGCAAGATAAGTCATACACCCATCTTAGTCAATCTACTTAGTTCTTGGCCAAGACCTTAACCCCAAGGCGTTATAGCCTTCAATCACACAAATAGTTAGCCTCAGACTCGGGAATATGATGCTCACACGAACCTGTCCGCTCGTGGTCCTGCCTCTACGAACCTCCCCGCTCGTAGTCTTGCTTTACGAACCTCCCCGCTCGTAGTCCTACTCTACGGACCTACCCGCCCGTAGTCCAACACATGTGATCCACCAGCCCCGTACCTCCCCGCACGTGGCATCTCTCAAATGTGAGCACGGAACATACGAACCTACCTCGCTCGTATCCCCACGTGAGAGTAATTGGATATGAACCTCCCCGCTCATATCATCACATGTTAACCACCATCCAAGAACCTACCCGCTCATTGCTTAAGCACAAGACAAAACAAACAAAGAACAACAGCATTTCCGCCTGGCTCAGCCCACACACCTCCAGGCGAAATCGTTCCAGACCGCCTAGCGGTACCCACTCACCGCCAGGCGCCATCGCCCTTCCAGCGCTACTATTCTCCAGTCACCGCCTGGCGGGGCACACCGTGCCGCCAGGCACCACTCAGTGCAGAGCTCTCTCACGTTAAGCCTATCGCTTGGCGGTTATCAGTAGACCGCCAAGCGCCATACCAGAAACAGTACTTTACTGGTTTTTAGCACCTCAATTAGTCTAATTTGCCGCATAACTTATTTCGATGGACCAAACAGAGACTCCAATATCGAATCCTCATTATGGTTAGTCTACAACAATCAAATGTAACCAAGTACCTATACTTTACAATGATCAATCCATCTATTCTAGTTTTCTCAATTAACAAGAGCATTATCATAATATAGCAACTCCATCCACCCTATGAAAATAGCTAGCAATTCAATACCTTTAATCACACCCCCAAATATACCACACTATAATGACCAACGCTTTCCTTTAGCTCCAATTCCCATGCTTAACCCACTTATTGCATTCTTTTATCCTTCAATCATTCTTAATTATCATACCAAAACTCAAGGACTTATATTTGCTAACAAAATATGGTTATTCTCTTCTGCCACCATCTATTTATATCGGATTCTATATCCCCACCAACGTCTTCATTTCCTATTTGACATCAATGAATTGCAATTTCACTCTTCCCTTCAATTCACTATATATGTATGTATAATCCACTTCCTATCCATCTATAATTCCTCCACTCAAGCTACCTTTCTTCCCAACGACTCACTCATAATTTCTCTCGCATTCACTGTACCAAACTGTTCCATCATCAAAGCTTCCTCCCTCTCTCGCATTACCCACAGTACAACATCCAATCTGGGCTGCCACATATCATCGCCTGGCAGCCAGCACGGAGCCGCCAGGCAGCATACCAGACGCAGACTTCTTTACACGTTTTTCTGCATTCCTCACAATCTCAAACTCTCTCCTCTTCTTCCTCGATAACCACCACACATTTTTTTACATTATTTTCAACACCCACTCTTAACAATATTATATTTTTCGCATTCCATAATTCCAGTTACTTCCTAATCAGCCCAACAATCCAAGGTTCACAATAACTTCTTGGCTTCAACCCAAACCTCCCATATACGAAATTCCAATATGATCACAAGCATCCCAAACAGGAAATTCAGGACAATAAACCATCACACAATTATATAAAATCAATTGGAACTCAGCAATTTGTTACATTCACCCAAATCAGCATTAAAACCACCAAACAGAACGCGAACAGTGTCGCGTCGCCTAGCAGAAACTCATCGTCGCCAGGCAGTTCATGCCAAAACAAGAACAACTCAATAATCTGATGTGCCGCTTGGCAGTATGGGATGAACCGCCAGGTGATTTCTGGAAAAATCCAGAAACTTCAATCAAATAATGTAGAAACAACGCAGAAATCATGCTATAATTCATGGCATTGCATAGTTATTCAGACACAATCACAAAACACAAGAAAATAACTCCCCTAACCTGAAATTCGCTTCAAATTCGAATTAGTGTGAGTGTACTCCAATCAAAAGCTTCCTTGCCCTTGCTCTCACTCTCACGTTGGTTTCTCCTTCTCACTCTCCCTCTGCAATCAATCCCAATTCACCAGAATCAGAATCCTTCTGTCTAAGGCTCACACGAACTGCAACACTTCTCCCTTCACTAATTCACTCTCTCTAGCTTATGAGCACCCTATTCACTCATTCATTCACCAAAACGAAAATTATCATAAAATGGGGTTTAATAGCTATTCAGTGGATTATTAATCCGATTTTCCAGCCCCTTAGACAACTAGGTTAAGCTGCCCTTTTCAAATTCCATGCAAAAATAAAAGTAACCTAAAAAGAAGTTTAATTTGGTTCTTAACAAGACTTGAACCCACAACCCATCAATTACCAAGTCCAATGTACAACCAATTCAACCAATTCAGATTTGTGATAACTCTTACAACTTTAGGAATTTATCATCATGTCAAACATTCAATATATAACTTAAAAAATGCATAATTTAAATAACATTCAAGTGGCATACATAAGACTCAAACCCAGTCCTCACACACAATCAAAGTACTCTCAACCACTTGAGCTAGTACTTTTCCACGTTATAGTTCCACACATTAAATACTTTAAAGGTTTCCATTACTCACAATTATTAAATAATTATTTAAATAACTATTTAATTTTCTCGGGTCTTACATTGATGTCATCACTCCTTAATGAATAAGTCTTCCCTATGTAATATCATATTTTCTTCTTTCCATTATTGATGTCATTGCTCTTTCATAAACAATTATTCCTTAGGCAACAACACAAAACGAGTTGAGTTAGCACACACACATACACATTTCTCCTCTCTCTCTCTCTCTCTCTTTTCGTGTTCTTCTTTTTCTTTATTTTCTTTTAATGCTTTATGCTCTTGTTCACTATTTAGCTTTCATTCTTATTTTTCTCTTTTCAACACATATAATTTTTGCAATGTCATTTCTTCTTCCTTTTCAAGTATAGCATGTAATTTTGGAGGTCTTCATTACTCATGAGAGTTGCATTCCAATTAGGACATTGATGAGTTTCATGGCCATAACCTTTATAATTTAGAGCATTAGTACTTGTTTTGGCCCTTAACAGTGATTTGCTGCCATGCTCGTGCTTTCTTCTAAGCTCATATATTTTTTCATTTAGATGTACTATGCATGACACAATTTCATTAAGATCCTCCACCAAGGTCATACAAACACTAGGTGTATCTCTTCGTGCCACTCTCTTGGTACTTTCAAATCCTCTTACCAAATGATCATTGTGAGGAGTAGGATAGGTTAAATCATATGTAAAACCACTCCTAGAAAAATGTCTTTGCTGAAACATGTTGTATTGCTCAATATTGCTAGATCCTACAAGAAAGGTTAGTAAAACAAAATAATAATGAAATATATTTAAAACCTCACCACTCTTCTAAATGTTTCACTCAAAAATCCACTCGTGTATCACACTTAGTACTCTCTTGCTTTTTCCACTAAAATTCCCTTTAGCACTTGGCAAAAAACTCTGGTAGCTTAAGCAAAGAGTGGCAAATCAATGTGAAAAAGTTGCGAGATCTAAATCTCAACTTAAGAGGTCAAAAGTAAAAACAAAACTCTAGACAAAATTTCAAGAAATTTTAAAACGCACAAACCAATAAAATTAAAAAATAATAGAACTACCAAAAAGATTTAAATGAGGCAATAGGGGGACTCTAAGAAAAAGACTGATTGCAATTTAATAGATCAATAAACCACAAACCAAAAAAAATATGTAGTAAAAATTTGTGTTGAACTCTTCAAGTTTTATGTTTATGCTCTTGGATCCATACTTTTTCTTTTTCTTTTCTTTCAATATATATTTATTTCCTTTTGACTTGGATCCACTATTCTTTCTTTTCTTTTCAATTTTGCAGTTTAACACACAAAACTAAGCAGATTGTCCTTCAAACACCAACACTCATACAAAATTAAAGTAAATAGTTAATTGGAACTATAATTAACACAAAAACACAAAAATAAGGTAGAGAACACTAACATTAAAAAATAAAATTATTTGTTTTAGGTTTCCCAACATGACAAAAAATAAGATAGAAGAGGAAATAAAACCAAAAACATTGCTCTAGATATTAGATGATATTTGGTATCGAAGAAGGAATTCAAACCAGAACCTTGCTCTTAATACCAAAATGATATGATCCTATCGAGGAAAGACTACAATTTTCTGACTTTGAATTTCTTCTAAAATATAAATAAGAAAATCATATAAAGAACACATAATAAGACAGAAATGGAGATGTCACAATCTAGCAGATTGACAAGTCAATGAAGATTCACCACAAAGATTTCCATCTTTAATAAGAACCAGAGTTGAAGAAGCCACAATTAACAAATTGATAAGTTAAGGAAGATTCGCAACAAAGAAACCTATCTTTGATAAGAATTAGAGTTATAATCTAAGAACATAGAGAATCCTCTTAATGAAAAACCAATTTTCATATAACCATCTAAGGTGTCTACAAATGCATTTGGTGCCCCCTATATATACGCACAAATGTTTAAGCCACCTAAAAAACCCTAAAAGAAAGCCCAAAGACATTGGACCCAAAAATAACTTGAAAATTCAAAAACAGATCGGATTCATCGCTCATCAAATTCACTTGCGAAGCAATAGTTAAAAACTGTTAAAATTAAAAGAAAATTACAAATAGTTTTAGTTGCATAAAACTATTATATAATTGTGCTCGAAGTCATGGTCTTCATGTCCTTTGAATTTCGATCTTCATGGATTGTATTGGATCAAAATATAGTCCTCTATCATGAGCTTGAAGAGAATTTGTCCTCAAATTCGTACCATTTGAAGATTCCTTGTCCTTAACATTGATAGTAGTAGAAGTAGTTCCCTTCTTAAATTTCTCCTTATCATTCTATGAGGTGATGATTTCTTATAGGAGCTCATTTTCTTGAGTTGTTGTTCCTTTGAACCTGATCAAACCTCTTATCATCCCTTACTCCAATACAAAGAAGGATAAATCTTCAAGTGATACGAATACTAAAATAAATTGAAGTTAACCTAATCACTTAGTGAATAAATAAAATAAATTGAAGTTATTCAAGTGGTACTTCTTTTCAAACTACTCACTCAGTGAATAAATAAAACAATAAACTTATTTTAATAGTAAATTGAAGTTAACCCATAAATTATGAATCAAATTGATATCTAAAAAATCACAAATAAAAGTTTTAATGGTAATAACAACCTTCAAATTCACATGCACCAGTATTACAAAGTGTATCTTTTAATGTTTAATTAATAATTTAGAAAATTGCTCGAACGAAAAATTATTTATTAATTAATTTTTAATAAATTTTGTTGTCAATAAATATCTTACATGTTTTATTCTATATTAATTTTTGCCTAAATATATTGAAATTGAAATAACAATAAAATCTTATACAATCCACGTGAGTTAGGGTCAAATCATCTAAATAGACCAATTGACATATCTATCAATATTTTATATATATATATATA
>Ga0209589_1010124_pt1 | contig 13864 bp, 3 predicted proteins | sample CowpeawhiteBW_FD_187525 | JGI IMG/M metagenome (GOLD analysis project Ga0209589, IMG submission 187525) | Root nodule microbial communities of legume samples collected from California USA - Cow pea white BW (SPAdes) (version 2) | ecosystem: Host-associated > Plants > Roots > Nodule | place: USA...
AGGCGGCAGAAGCTGAGAAAGTGCCCACAAACCAATTAACGGAATAACCAACCAAGGTAGCATCGTGGCAACCCGGCGAGACCACTTCTGAATAACACACAGTATACACATTATCCTCTAAACCTAACCCTCTCCCTAGTCCCAAATATACCCTCTTGATTTTTCCCAATAAAAACAAAGCTTCCGAGGAAACCCTAATCCCGGGTTCCTTTCCCCCTCCTCCCAATCAATATCCCCCAGGGTTAGGCGCAGAAACTTCAGAACCCTAAAATCCCAAACCTAAAAAGAAAACAGAAAAAATTCAGAATATTTAGAAATTGGAATTGAAATTACCCTATTCCAGCAACAAATGTCGCTGTACAGTTCAAAGAATAAAAGCCACAGAAAAATGAAAGAGGAAAAACTTAGAAGCTTGGTCCAACGTGATTGTGTCATGAATCGAAAGGGAGAGAATTTAGCACTCACAGATTCGACGTCGATGGTGAAAACTAGAAGATGAAAATCGGTGGGAATGGGAGCGAAATGAGATTGGAGGCGGAGTACATGAAAGTGTCCGGAGCTGGAGTCGAGTCGTCCGATTCGGGTCGGAGCCTCCGTCGCGGGTTGTTCGGTGTGTATTAAGAGAGAGAGAGAAAAACAATGCGAGAAGAAGAGAGAGAAACAAGATAAGAAGAAGAGAGAGAATGCACTGAAGAAGGAAATGGAAAACAAAATCGGAACAAGCGATGTCACCGAACCGTCGCGATGTTGGATAAATTGGACCGGAGTCGGTGAACCGGGCCGGCTGTTATTATACTCTTTTCTTATTTTGTGTTTTTTTCTCTCTCCTACATTCTTTTCTTCTGCAATTTTTGTTCTTTTGCAGCGGAAGGAATTTTTGGAGTTGGGGCACTTGTATGGTTTCATCAATAATTTTGGGTTTCATTTAATTAATTAATTATATATATATATATATATTATATAATTGTATGAAATTGTTATAAAGACACTATTTAAAAATGAAAATGACAGACGATGTCATTTTTTTTTCTGTTATTAATTGCATTATTTGGATATGTGCTGAAATTTCATCCCAAGTAGTTAAATATTAAAATAATATCCTATTGGAGTAAATATTATACTTTTATGTTATTTGATGAATATTAATTTGTGTCGTGCTGTTTCAGAAAAAACTACATCACTTTCAATATCTTTAATTTTCAACTGAATTTCAGTAATTTTAATTGAATTTTTTAATCAATTAAAAATAAAATTTTGTTACTTTATATTTTTATTTAAAAATGATAAAGTTCATTCACTCTTTTAATTAAACATTCATATTGTGTTAATTTTTTTCTCTTCTTTTATCGTACATTTCACATTATGTCACAACTAGTTCATGAACTTCTTCTCTTACCTATTTCATACTACTTTTAAACATAATAAATTATCTTTAGAAAAATTCATCTGAATCAATATAAGAAAATTTCAAAATAGATTTATACAAACTTACAAGTTGATAAATGAATTTTTTTTAATTTATTAGAAGTCACTCTAATATATTAAAAAATTGAATTTAAATAATTTCATTTGTAATAGATGTACCGAATTTGTAATAGATATACCGAATAAGATACCTATTTATAAGCATGTATTGTTATTTACATAACTCTTTACGTGGATTAACTAATTTTTTTTCAATGATGAAATGAACAATTTATTTTCTAATCCAATTCAATAAAAATAAGTGACGGGTCATATTGATCCATAAGTTAAAATATAGTTGTCATTTATATATGGTGCAAGAAGATTCTAAAAATAACGAAATCACTTATCTAATACATTGAGTAGTATTCCCTATAATTATATTAATATAGAGTTATAAAAATACAAACACTAAAAAGAAAATATCTAATATGTAAACTCGTTTTAAATTTTTAATATCATAATGTAAATATAATAGAATATAAAGTAAAATGACTTTACTTGATTTTTTTAAAAAATAAAATTATAAAATTTGAAAATTTTTCTTTTTCAAATATAAATTTAAACGAAATATAAATTCAAATGAGTATAGATTCAAACAAATATTTATTATAATTAATCAATTAAACGAGAAATAATAAATCAATTCTTATAAAGTTTCGTTGTTTACAAAAATATCATAGAATAATACAGTTGATAAGCTTCACAAAAATTATTAAGTTCTTGCCTGAATGTTTCTGTAAATGTATTTCAAAATTCACTTGAAACATACCGATTACTTTAAATCACTAGGATTTTTTAAATTAATGAAAAACTTCAATAAAGTTTATACAATTTTGTAAGTTTATAATTTTTATTTAAACCATCAATCAAGACTTTGTGTGGTAATTTTGATTCTTTACACGTTGATTTAAATCTTTGAATACTTACCATTGATGGGTGATATACTATTTCGTTATTTGTGAATGTTATTACATCTTTTAAAGTGTTTTTGGTGTATTAAGTTCTTGCATTAGGTTTTTTGTTCAAATATTATATAATTACATGTGTAGCATGGTTGTAATTTAATACATAGAAAATATAGCAAATAATCTCTCTAAGGTTGAGGAAATTCGTATTAAACATAGAATTAATTTTAAACTACTCTAAATCTCTTTTGTACATCTCTCTTTCTCTTATCACTTGTTATTCATTATATTTATATGTGTTTTGCAATACTCTCACTCTTTTACTTAATAACTTCAAAGAAAGATTTTCCAACAATATTAAGTGTTTAAGAAAGTTGAAAACCGCCTATTAAATTTTATTGGTAGTGTACAATTTATTTTGTTTACAATTTATCTCGGAGTTGTTCTTTTATAGTTTTTAAATTACAAGGTCGTGTAATTGTTAGACAAAATAAACTTCATATTGAGGGCGCATATATTAATATTCCCCTTTGTTTACTAGAAAAAATTATTCTTTTTAAAATTTTGGTTTGAAAAGCTTAAACCAATTGATCAATCAGTTTAGGATGCCCTTGTAAATGGTTGTCTCATTCGTTTTCAACTAGTGAAAAATAGGTATATTCCAAAATACTTCTCAATTTGCACTATAGGGAAACAAAAAAGTGATATGAGGGTAAAGAACAACATATCATCCATCTTATCCATCTTTTGCACTTATCAGTCTTACAAAGTGTTCATAAACTACAAGAATTTGTTTAATTATCGATGGAATTTTACTAATGAATTTTAGAATTTTAATTATTAACATAAATTTTCGTCAGTAATAAATAAGTAGGTAAATTAGAATATTAATTATTAACAAACATTTTTATTGGTAACGAATTTGTCGGTAAATTAGAGTTTTTATTACTGAAAAAAAAATTCATCTGTAAATTTCCTAAAAAAAATTGGTACAAAAGTTCCTTCTATGAGCATTAATAAATCATGATGTTTATTGATGAATTTTACCAACAAGTTTGTAGTCGGTAGACATTTTTTCAACTGACTAATAACTTTTTAATAATAATCAATTACAACATGTGTATTGTTGTATTGAAGTAGTATTCAAGAGTCATATCCACAAAAATTTGCCAAGCGTTGCCAATATTTATACTATGAAGTTACTTTGTTGTACTATGTCAAGTTGTAACTTAGAAAAATGCTAAATTAAAATAAAAACAAGTAACAAGGTTGAATGTTTTTCTCCATTCCCCAAATTATATTTTTTAATAACTTCTTTCACACAAAAATTATTCCTGAATCAATGCTCTGGAAGGGCTCTTACAGGTAGATCTAAGTGCATCCCTATAATCTAGAACCTAGGGAAATTTAGACCCAAGGTGATTCCTTAACTCTTAGTAGAATAAATCCCTACTTTAATGTTCCAGACTCTTCTGCCTAATGTCCCCTTTAGCTACCAATTAGGCACTAATACATGTATAGCAAAGTGTTTGGACCACAATTCAAACTAGTTTCCCAACTCAATTTGAAACAATTAAATCAAAAGAGAAAAATAAAACAATTCATAGTCTACTAAATCAAAACAACAATTGATACTTAAGAAGATAAATAGCAAATAGAAAAGGGGAAGATCAATTACATCCAACCTTGCTCCTTGAGTTTTAGCCACTCATGATGGAGAGTGAACCCATTAATACACACAAATCCACTCAACCTCTATTTTGTCTCTCCTTAAACAATATTTTTAAGAAATTTACAGAGAGAGGAAGCCTATTACCCACAAATTTGATTATCTAACACTACTAAAAAAACTCATATTTCCTGTCAATTTTGTTTTGAATTTTTTTTGTAGGAAATACTTATAAATTTTGTTATGAAAAAAATTTGCAGGAAATTAGTACCAATTTTTTTGCAAAATATTTTGTATAAAACACTTTTTGCAACAAATTTTGTAGGAAATAATTTTATAATTATGTAGGAAATAATTACCCATGAAGGAATTACCTACCAATTTAGATCCTTAGGAAACATAGTAGGAAAAAGTATTTTCTTGCAATTTTTTTTAACAAATTTGTAAGAAAATTCTCATATAATATGAGAATTTTTAGTAGTGTAACTAGAAAAGGGGGCACTGTTTTATGGTTTGAAATGGGCAGTGCTTAGCCAAGTTTTATGGGCTTAACCACATTAACTTCTTTTCTGAGTATTTTTACATTTATGTTCAACCACATAATCTTCTTCTGATATTTTGATGTTCAAGGCTTTACTTCACTGCTTATTCCATGTAATGTACCTCATCACTGGTTCAAGCTCATGTGCATCTCAACAATATTTGTTAGGCTCAGCAAAAGATTCATTGTGATTGTTCTGTACTTTCAAAAGTTGTGGTTGATGTAAGATCCAAGAAAATTAAATAAAAAATAAGTATTTAATTAATAAATGCGATAGTGGGAATTCCTAAGTTATTTAATGTGGAGAGAAAAGATAAGAACAATGGTAGCTTAAGTGGTAGAGCATGTTGACGGTGTGGCGAGGACTTGGGTTCGAGTTTTGTGAATGCCATTTATGGGTTATTTTTATTATTTAATTATTTTGCATATAAGCATGGTTGTGGGATAAGAGGTTATAAGGCATGGTGCATATGAAATGTCAATAAACATGAATTAACTTGATGGTGGTACATTGACTTGGCCTTTACATGGTTGTGGGTTCAAACCTTGGTTTGTGAAAAATAAGATTCTTTTGGAGGATGCTTTTGGTGATTACTGAGAGGAGAGGAATTGGAGAGCAACAATTATGTTTTGTACCGCCAGGTCCCTGATATCTGGGTGTTGGGCACCACAAATTTTGCTAGTATGCGCAGTTTTTGTAAAACTGCATTTCCCGATTCGTTAACCGTCTGATTTATATGAAATTTTGAAAGGTGATTCCTAACATGTTTTTCTTTGAATGGTGGAGATTTGAATTGGATTTTTTAGCTAGAGATATATGTTACTGATGATTGGTAGTTTGAATTCCTTAAGAGTATGATTAGCAATGGATGCTTAAGTGTTGATATGGCCTTGATTGGTGAATGTGTGTGTGTGTGTGTATATATATATATATATATATATATATATATATATATATGTGTGTGTGTGTGTGTGTGTGTGTGTGTGCGATTGATGAATATGTTTTGGTAGTACTTGCTTAGCCATGTTGAATATATAAATCTATACATGTTAGCTCGAATGTATGATGTTATAAATGTGTGAAAATGCCACTATTGATGATATCACTATGATCGAGTGTTGCATGACCATGATGAGTTTTGGACAAATATGGGAACATGATAATCATACTTTAAAGGTAATGGAATTTTGAGGGCATGTGAAATAAGTATATAGCTTTGATTGTGTCTTATGTGGTGTATGTGAATTGTAAGCATGCAAAGGGATGGGAAAATGAGAAGGGGAAAATAACGTGTGTGTTGGAATTGATTTAAGATGTGAGTATACATGAATTATAAAAGAGAGGAATGTGTGCTTATACTTGAAATATGCATATGTGTTGTGATGTTGTAATTTGGAGTATATGAATGTGTATGTTGATTTCTGGATGTTTGAGAATTGAATGGGTGAATGCTAGAAACTGAATTAGAGTACCTAAAACCAGTAGTATCACACTATTGGTGTAGCATCGGGCGGTGTAGAGTGGACGTCCAAGCGATAGGAGTATTAGGGGAGTCCCTGGAACGCGTGGCGCTTGACAGTGAGGAGTGACCCGTCAGGCGATAGCCCTTTATCAGAGGCTCTGCTTGTGTTTGGCGCCTGGCGACGAGAAGGCTCCGCTAGGCGGTATGCGCTGGAACGTTGCCTGGCGGCACTTAGGCAACGCCAGGCGAGAGCGTAAAGTGTAATGTGATTGTGTGGCTTGCGTTTTGTATGTTGTATTGTGGGACTTGAACCAGGAGATGTTTGGGTCATGAGCGAGGAGGTTCATGGTTGGTGGTGAACACGTGATGATATGAGCGGGGAGGTTCATATCCTAATACTCTCGTGTGTGGATACGAGCGGGGAGGTTCGTATGTTTCTTACTCACACTTGAGAGATGTTGCGAGCATGGAGGTTCGTAACTAGTGGATCACGTTTGTTGGAATACGGGCGGGGAGGTCCATAGAATTGGACTACGAGTGGGAGATTCGTAAAGGCATGACCACGAGCGGGCATGTTCGTAGGAGCATCGTATATCTTGGGTCCATGGTCAAAGTAATTGCTTGTGTGGTGTGGATGCACGGGGTCTACAATGCTTCAATGATACCTTAAAGGTCGGCTTGCTGGTGTTCCTTGAGTTGTGGCTCGGAATGGCATCTCTCGAGTTGTGGCTCAGGATGACGGATGAACACAAGGAACTCTTGAATTGTGGCTCAGGTTGGCGAGTGTTGCCAGTGTGAGTGTGTGAGTTGTGGCTTGTACGACGGGTCCAAATAGATTATCCTCCTTGGTATGAGACCAACGGGTTTGGTAGTCTTGGGACGTTACGAATGATATTTATATTGGAAACTTCACATGGCGTTACGGAGTGTAGTCCGTATCATGGTTTTCCGCATGTGTTCTGCCAGTTGTGGCTGGTAGGTGTGGCAGGAAGACATCTTGAGGTATTCATTAGAAGACATAAAACACAGGTAACATGGTAGTGACCATGTGTTATGGAATCAAAAGATGAAAATTCCTTTGGTGTGTTCGTGTTGCTATAATTGTTTCATATTATGTGTATGGTTTAAACTGTTAGCTCACCCTATCTGCTTGTGTTTTGGTGATGATCGTGTACGCGATACACGGGAGCAGATGATGTTGAAGGTGGATCTGATGAGGCATAGAACCGAAGCATGGGCTATCATGAGAACATTTCTATAGAGATTTTATTTTATGAATTTTAAGGTTTCTCTTGTAATCAATTGAATTATAGAAATTGGTTTTATTATGAGACGGTTTTTGATAATATATTGAATTTTATAATAATTGGTTATGAGCTGGTTTTTATTATGAAATAAAGTTTTTATATTTCACGTGTTTTAGAAAATGGAGCTTAATAAATGAGGTTTTAATATTAATATCTTATTTTATTAATTAAATTCGTAATATCCGGACGGGATGTTACTGTAACATCTCGACCGAATATTACTAATTTAAATAATTAAAATAGGGATATAAGTATAAAATTGCATTTATGATAATTCCTTTTCCCAAAATGCAGGAAAATTTAAAACTTTATTTCAACGCACCAATTATAAAATCCATACAACGTTAAATTATTATAAAGATTAATTGTTCATAATATTCATTACAAAATAGTTCATGAAGAAAACTAGAAAAAAAAACTCCCATAGTTGGTCCCCACTCTGACCCTAGGCATCCACACGCTTAACTGCATCAACATCTGCTCTCATGTAACAAGTTACATGATCATCGCCAAACACACACAGATAGGGTGAGCTCAAATACAAGAAGGACAATTACACATGACATAATTAAAGCATTTCATAACCATAACCCGTGTTAGCCCCAATCTTCAATCCTCCACTTCCAAACTTTCTGTTGGACGCATCTTGATTCTACACCCTTTGATGAGTACATTGATCGATCTTTGCTGTACGAATGTCTACTCGACCCTCCGACTACAGGCCATCACCTGATAGTCCACACGTAGAAATAGATTTGCCATGGCCTCACACCGCGACACCAAGTGGAGTTCCCCAAAACGAACAGAAGTTCATAATTTTTCCCAAATTACCAAAACTCTATCAGATGCACTGAAGAGGGCAACCATCTGAAACCTCATCGTACGAGCCACGATCTCGCACACTCCACTATACTTCCTAAACCACCAGGCTACAACCTAGAGTGGCCACGTGTTACCCCAATACAAGTTACACTCGTAACTGGGGCCCCACCAAAGCATCGCCTCATGACCTTCATCCAAAGCGGTGTAGGAATCCCCCTCGCGATCCAACTCTACACCCAAAACTGCCTGGCGCACCTCTCCCGTCACTAGGCGGAACTTGGATCCAGACCACCTGGCACACACCTCACGCCGCTAGGCGCCATACGCTTTCCAGAGCCTCTACCAGATCTTTTTTGCCTGGCAGGATTACATTTTCCGCCAGACGCCATGCATTCCAAGCTTCTCTTGTTTTCCCTTATCACCTGGCAGCACACCCCAAGCTGCCAGGCAGCACACCCCAAGCTGCTAGGCGCCACACCAGTAGTGTCATTGCTACTGGTTTTTGGCACTTTGAAGCAAGTTCCAAAGAACCCCAAGCACTATACATACAATCCATAACATGAAATATGCTTATCCAGTCATAATCACATGACTGGATCATAGTCCGACACAATTCTGAACAACCAAATAATATAAAGCAGGAATAATACATAATCATTGCCCCAAAATATCGCACGAGCAATAAACAATAATAAAAGTGCCAAAAACCAGTAGCAATGACGCTACTGACGCCTATTTGTTTGGGGTGTACTCTAGGTTGTAGCTTGGTGGTTTAGGAAGTCTAGTGGAGTGTGCGAGATCGTGGCTCGTACTGCGAGGTTTCAGATGATTGCCCTCTTCAGTGCATCTGATAGAGTTTTGGTAGTTTGGGAACAACTACAGACTTCTGTTCGTTTTGGGGAACTCCACTTGATGTCGCGGTGTAAGGCCGTGGCAAATTTATTCCCGCGTGTAGACTATCAGGTGGTGGCCTGTAGTCGAAGGGACGAGTAGACACTCGTGCAACAAAGATCGATCAGTGTACTCATCAAAGGGTGTAGAATCAAAATGCGTCCAACAGAAAGTTTGGAAGTGAAGGATCGAAGATTGGGGCTAACATGGGTTATAGTTATGAAATGTTTTAAATATGTCATGTGTAATTGTCCTTCTTGTATTTGAGCTCACCCTATTTGTGTGTGTTTGGCGATGATCATGTAACTTGTTACATAGGAGCAGATGTTGATGCAGGTGAGCGTGTGGATGCCTAGAGTCGAAGTGGAGACCAGCTATGGGAGTTTTTTTTTTTCTAGTTTTCTTCATGAACTATTTTGTAATGAATATTATGAACAATTAATCTTTGTAATAATTGAACGCCGTATGGATTTTATAATTGGCGCGTTGAAATAAAGTTTTAAATTTTCCCACGTTTTGGGAAAAGAAATTATCATAAATGCGATTTTATACTTATATCCCTATTTTAATTATTTAAAACAGTAATATACGGTCGGGATGTTACAGTTACAATTGAGCTCCCTTCTGGTGGCTTAGCTCATTGCTTGATTTATTTCACTTTTCTCCTACAAAATAGTGTTATTTCATTAGTTTCCCTGTTTTTCAATTAACTAAGTAAGAAGTCCAATGATATCCCTAAAGAATGGTCTTTTTCTTCAATGAAAACAATTTAAGCATTGAATAAGTGTCTAAATTACTATGTTTTTTTATGTCATGGAGACACTTATCACTTACATAATAATCTCTTTGTGTGCACTTAAGATTTGGGGATTGTTTGTTTAAAGGCATTTTGCTAACATGTTTGGTTGTCTCTTTTTTGAGATAATCAAAAAGAAGAAGGAAGACAAGGAGGAGGAGAATAAGAAACCAAATCACGATATTTACCAATGATGAATTTTACCAAAGGAATTGTGGTTGGTAGACATTTTTCTTACTTACATAATAAGGTTTTGAATTTAGGATTTAGAGGCGGAGAAGAAGAATAAAATTGAGATATTTACCAACGATGAATTTTATCAATTTATATAATAATCTTTTTACATATTATTTATTGATAGAAAAAAAAAAGGAGAAAAAAAGAAGAAGAAGAAGAACCAAATCACCGATTTACACAATAATCTCTTTAAGTACAATCAAGATTGAGGATTATTTGTTGACAGACATTTTGCTAGCATGTTTGGTTGTCTCTTCATTGAGGTATTCAAAGAAAATAATAGATCTTTCATAAAGAAATTCATGTAGAATCTAAAAACCTTTGACAATCAAGTAAACTATTATTCTCTTTTAAATGTTAGTTATAGGCTTAAAAACTGATTTGGTTCTAATATTCGTTCAATTTTTTTAATTTGGTCATATTATTTTTTTTGTTTAATTCGGTTCTAATATTCGTTAATTTTATTTAATTTAGTCATTTTTGCTAATAACGTTACAATAGTTAATGGATTGTCAACAATGACTAGCAATATCATTTTTTATAATCATATTAGGTTTATTTATCTTCTTCTTATAATTAAAATTAAAAATTACTTCACATTGTTTCAACTTATGTGATAATATATTTGATTTTATTTAAATTCACATATATGTTATTAAGGTGCAAGCATGCCAAGATAATATGTAATATGTATAAAAAAACAGGACAAATATGAAGAAGTTAACTTATGAGAAAATATTTAAATCCTACAAGGTTAGGAAAAATAGTAGTTAAATAAACCTGTTTTATTTCTAAAAGAAGCCATTAAAATTAGGTAACTTATATTAAGGAAAGTTAGTCTTATATTTAGATTAATACTAACTAAATTATTAATACAATCATTTCCTTCACCGTAAATGTATGAAAGAGAACCCATAGTTTTGTTACATTATAAGAGAATATATATACACAATCTTTTGCGTAATTGTTACCTTAAGTATAGTGTAATCGTAACCATGTTTTTGCATATACATTTAACTATTGGGTACATTTCACGCATGTATTCATGTATATATTTCACCAATTAATAAGAATGAAGCATGTAAATTTTATTATATGGTATCAAAGCTAGGTTTAGGTTCAGGTTTGATCCTAACCATGTCTCCAAACTTTATTTGTCTCATCAAACTACGTCACGTCTCCCCTTCTTATCCTTTTATCTTCTTTCCTTATAATCAATGCTTGCAAAAACCAAATTTTATTATATCTTGACCGTTAATAACATGATACTTTAAAGATGAAAAATGGGCATTGTTCATGGATAGAGCTCTTTAAGATTCATTGTCAAGCATAAAAAATTATTAATCATATAATTTTACCAAAGAATGTTAACTCCTTGACAAGTGTATCAGTTGTATAAGTAGTAAAATGAAAGTCCAAATATATTTTCTCAATGGATTTGCATTTGTTTGGTTAATTGTGTTTATTCACTAATTTAGACTATGAATATGAACATTAATGGATTCAAATTTGATTACAGATGAAATTAAATTGCCAACATAAAAGCTACTAAATTAACATGATATATAAAGTGATCAAGACAAAAGATTCACTAAGGTTGGATTTAATGAACTAAACTCAATGCAATAATTTACACAATATATATTTAACATACTCAAGCATTCACATCATCAGTTCACAAGTCCTAACTCTCTATACACAAGTTTTAAACCTTTATGTGAAAATATTAATCTTGTAGTTATCTTAATACAAGATTTACATTAAGAAAAGATGTTTAGAATGACCAAAGGATTATACTCTATGTCTAAACCCAAACCCCATGGTTGTTCTATCATTATCTAGGTCCCAAAACATTTCGTGATAATTAGAGACCAAAAAATAGCATACATAGTCAATCATGCACATGAAGATTAAAGATAGAATACAAGAGTAATAAAGGAGATTATATTGCATATGAAAAATCTATATAGATAGATACATTACATCCAATCCCAGTGAGTAGGGAGTTTAGCTACTCCTACACATTTGGAATTCAAAAATGGATCAAAATAGTGGAATGGATGAAGGAAAATGAAGTGCTTTAAGCTTCAAATGTGTTGTCTATCTCATGATCTTTTGTTGCATTCCCACACCAAAATTGTTTCATTTCATCCAGAACTTGACTTTTCAACCACTACCAAAAAGCGTCTTATCACTGGGCAAGCATAACCTGTTATTGGGTGAGAAGTTGCTTTTATGCCAAGACTAACTACTCTTACTAGTTGGGCGAGTATTCTACTCGTTGGGCGAGGATTTTAGTGGTTGGACGAAAGAACCTTATTTTGGCTAGACGAGCTATCTTTTAGCTGGGCGAGAAGGTCCTAAGAAGTAATTTTTATTCTTCTTCAGTCTTCCTTTTCTACATAATAATCCAACAAAAAAGGTAATTATATCTATCTTAAAAAAATATTAAAATCCTAAATATTTTCATGAAATAATACAAAATGCATGATATAAAGACAAATAAGAGATTATAACAAGCATGAAAAATGAGTAATCATCACACTTATCAAAGAAAACATAACAAGATGATGAGACTGCACAAGTATTATAGTCACAAGTACAATTATCCTTCAATGGATTTATGGTACAATTTTATGCACACCATCTTAGAAGTTGGAACTAGATTCAACTACACAACCAACATGAGAACAATTGAAAAATGTTCTATAATGTTTAATTGAAAAACCAATTCACTTGCTCTCATATAAAAGGTTATCCTAACATCTCATCTTGTAGTGCTAAGAACTTTAAATGTTTGCCGGTCAACTCTTTAAATTTGGTGCATAGTTTCAAATAAAGATTAGTTCTTTGGTTAATTACGAGTTTATATGAGAATTATGATGGTGTTGCATCATTCATTAATGGAATAATCCTTTATAGTTCTCTTACAAGGTATGACTTTTACAAGGTATGATCAAGGGCAATTGGCTATGGATGAAATATGAAATGAAATTTGAGTGCAAGTTATTGTAAAACATAAAATTGTCGTAACAATAATATGAGACATGCTAAAAATGGTAAGAGTAAAGGAAAGGTTTGATACCTAATTTGGTGTTCTAATTTTATTCGAATTTTCAAAAAGACCTCTAATTTTTTATTTATTCAATTTAGTCCTCTACTTTATTAAAAATAATCATTTTGGTAATTTCTGTTAAATTGACATTAACGTCGTATTCGTACAGTGTCACATGTCATTTTAATGTCACATGCCCATGTTTGTTTTCAATTTAGTATCCTTATTTATAATTTTGATTCAATTCAGTTCTTTTTTTTTTTAAATGAAGCACTTTACTCCATCTCTAATTTGAAAACAAATTAGTAATTAAACTTAATTACAATTTATACAAACATGTTAAAATATTTTTTAAATGTTTATATATCAAATTACCCCACCTAAATATTCAAATTACTTTTTCTACATTTTTACATAAAAAAAATCCCTATTTAAACTTATAATTTTTTTTTTAAATATTAAAAGTGTAAATGTAAAGTGACACTTATAATTTTTAAATGATTAATGACATATTTTTAATATGAAAAATGTCACTTTATATTTATATTTTTAATATTTTTAAAATATTATAAGTTTAAATAGGGATTTTTTTTATGCAAAAATGTAAAAAATAAAAGTAATTTGAATATTTAGGTAAAGTGATTTGATATATAGTTTTTTTTTTTAAATTAACATGTATATATAAATGTATATATAAGTTGTAATTAAGTT
>Ga0209589_1010126_pt1 | contig 13861 bp, 6 predicted proteins | sample CowpeawhiteBW_FD_187525 | JGI IMG/M metagenome (GOLD analysis project Ga0209589, IMG submission 187525) | Root nodule microbial communities of legume samples collected from California USA - Cow pea white BW (SPAdes) (version 2) | ecosystem: Host-associated > Plants > Roots > Nodule | place: USA...
TTTTTTTCTGGATTCTTCCAAATGAGAGGCAGTACCTCTCATCAAAGACACACTTTTTTGAGTCTAACTATAATGATACTTATTAGTCATATCAAATAGCTCTCTCGAATCTTTTATGTATATCAACTTTTTTAGACTTCACAACCATAAAATTCTATTGATCAATCTTTGGTGATTTGTTCCTCCTTTCTAAAAGTAATAAAGTTTTATCTAAAATATTGAATAATATAGCTAAAACTTGTATTCAAATTTTACATTTGGTAAGGTCTTTTAAAACTACATGAACACTGTTCAAACTGTCAAGTCCTTGCTTAGGACCAAACATCAAAAGCTATTTTGTTTTAGACAATACTAAACAATGATTCAGCGACTGATTTTTTTAGAAAAACTTTCTCCTTCCAATTTTGGGCATTCAAAACCATCCTTTGAGCACCGAAAAAGAACAAACATAAATTATAACTTTATATTCAAGTAAATTATCTGTAAATAATACAATGTGTTGTAAGTCAGTTATTAGTATCAGATTTGAATAATAATACATAAATTCTGGTTTAACTGTAAAATTATATTCCTATGGTTATATCAAATTAGTGACAAAGTCCCACATTCATCAGGAATCTGACAAGAAACTGGAACTTGGAATATAAAAGCAGAATACATAGTCAAAACAAATCATACCTTTCTCGGCCTTTTGGCTAAGATCAAGTGTAGTATCTGTTCTTATCAGTTTAATATCTGATATGTGGACCATTGGTTCACACGATATTAAATTTATTTTTTTAGGGAAAGGGTCAATTGCAGTGGCTTGCTACTGTGGCTCTTGAGCATCGCTTTTGTTTTGCACTATTGCAAGAGCTGGGTGCACCCTCTTATTCCAGTTTATTTTTAGTCCTCGTAAAGTCTTTCCATTTTAAAATGCAAAGCTAGAAGATACTTTAATTGTTGTAAGATGAAGTTAGAGTCTCAATCTCAAAATTCTTCTACTTCCCATTTTTATATATTTACTCAGACATATATTTATTCAGACTGCTCCTAATTTCCGTTTGTATGCACACAAAGAGAAGTTCAGTTCAGTTTTTTGAAGTTGCAACCACATTAAAATGTTCTATTTTACGTTTTCCAAATAGTTTAAATCCTTATGCATAAATCTGACTTCACAAAATTCAACTACAGTTCAGCTTACCATTGATTACTTTCAACAAGGACAATCAAATGATTAAATGATTTCTACTCAGGCACATTTATGAAGCATTAGGTAAGTCCCTTGCTAAAAGAAACTCAAATAACTTGAATTCATTATATTGCCTATTTTTTCTACTTTCGTAAGAAAATCTTAAGCTACATTTCTAAGCTAACACAATTAAAAGACTGATACATAATAAGCATCTTATTCAGTTTTTGTTGATCTTGAGTAAAATCTATGTTCATATTTACCTCCTCTTGGGCAACGAATCCATCAATGGCATGTGGGGTTCCAAGCATTGATGTGAGATTGGGAGGAAATTAGGACCTCGTCAATCTTTCGATCAAAAAATTAGGAAATGGAAACTAATGCGGACGCGAAATCTTAAATTTTTCTTAAGACGAAGGAAGTGAATTGAGTTCTTAAAGACTATGTTCTTTGGAGTGGTGTCATCTTAGAAGTAAAAATGTGATAGTAGATGCTCTGAGCTGAAAAAGGATTCAAGTTATTGGTTTGATGGTAAAGGAGTGGTAGTATAAAAGTTAGGGATCTAAGCTTGGAGTAAAGTTGTGAAGAGGTTTTATTAGTGCAGGCACATGTTTATAACTAATGAATTCCTTAAAATGGTTAAGGAAAGGTCATCATGTGATTTTAATTTGAGATTTATCATAAGGCTCTTAGGCACCGGTAAAGCTAGAGATTTCAAGACGGGAGAAGATGAAGTTCTTAGGTTCAAAGGGAGGAGTTTGTGTTTCTACAAATGATAAGTTAAACAAGGATGCTGCTGAGAGATGATTGTAGATCAGTGGGTTAGAAAGCAAAGTGGAACATCTAAGATTAGGTGGTATGATGCAACAATTTTAGGTGTCGAAGTGGAAAAGGGATGACATTACCATGGATTTGTTACCCATTTGTCACGGATAATGTAAGGTCACAAAGCTTTTTGGGTGGTGGTGAATAGTTCACGAATAATGTAAAACGGTATAAGAGTATTGGTGGTTTTATTAAAAATAGAACACTACAATATTTTAATATTAAAGGGTTAAGTTAGATAAAGGTTTTAATAACTAAAATTCATTTTTATAAAACCACGATCTCTCTACAACCAAACACTCTAAAATCTCTCTAACTTCTCTTTAGCTTGTCTCTCACTCGTTCTTCTCCTTTTTTACGATCAAGAACCGTAATTGTGATCTTTGTGAGGAACTCTATGCAACTACCTAATCAAAGAGTCAAATAGAGTAAGTTCTGTTGTCTTCTTTTTAGGTTCAGGATAACTTGGCTTGACCTTTGGCCCGAGTTGACTCGTCTCGACCTTGGTCACAGACCAGCTCAACTTGACCTTTGTCCCGAGTCAGCTCCACATGACCTTCATTCCGAGCAGGCCTGACTTGACCTTCATCTCGGACCAGCCCAACTCAACTTTCGTCTCCGACTCGACTCGACCTTTTGTACCTGTGAATTGTTATGTCCTAACTAATGACCAATTTCACAACTTGGAGAATTTCAATTTCTTTTTTTGTTAAGTGAATTTACAATTCTACCTTTTTAGTTATTTGAAATACCTTTTTAAAATTTCTCAATTTCAATTTTCTTTTAATTTCCTCATCCAAACATGTCATTTTACTTTATGTTTGGATGAGATAATTTAAGAGAGTAATTCATTTATTTAAAGAATTAGAAATTCTTTCAAGAAAAATTACAAAAGGCAATAGAGCTCAACTTTGTGTATGAATAAGCGCCCCTTTGTGTATTTGTGAGAGATCAACTTCAAAAAGACAGTGATAATTACAAAAGGATCATTACAATTAATATGATGCTCTATATAATATGCTTTATCTAAAATAGTTCAAGTTTTATCTTAAATCTGAACAACATAGCTGAAAGAATAATTTTTTTAAAATTTATGTTTCAGAAGTAATTTGGATTCAATCTCTTCGAACTTGAGTCAAACATTTCATCCCTAAGTTCTTATTGACAGTATGAACTTAGAGAGTGCATTGAAAAAACAGCATAATAACTAAAAATATATTCAAACAAGTTATTTCTCCAAGGACGAGTGTGTTTGAACACATACATCAGTTTCACAGTTTTAACTATCTCCCAAGTCCCACATTCGTCAGGGCACTGACAAGAAACTCCAGCTTAGAATATAAAACTAGAATCCATATTCAATTCAAAGCATACCTTTCTCGGCCTTTTGGCTAAGATCAAGTGTAGTATCTGTTCTTATCAGTTTAATATCTGATATGTGGACCATTGGTTCACACGATATTAAATTTATTTTTTAAGGGAAAGGGTCATATGCAGTAGCTTGCTACCGTGGCACTTGAGCATCTCCTTTATTTTGCACTTTTGCAAAGGATTGGTGCATCCCTCCTATATCAGTTTTAAGCTTTTTATAATATTATTTGCCTTTGTGCCTTAAGTATTATATATTATGAGTTAATCGCTTGCACTGGCTTTATATAAAACCTTGCCTTTTTGTTAAATATGCTAGCTTTGAGCTGTGACACACAAACTTTTCTGATTTTGCAATCTTTACTATTTAATTTGGCTTACAAACTTTATTATCTTTTGTTTTAGAATCTTCATTACCTTTTGCCTTAAGTGACTCTCAAGCATCGCCTTTGATTTGCACTGCATCAAGGAAATGATTCATCTCACCTAGATCAGTCCAATTTTTTTTATGATGTCATGGTCACAAATGATCTTTACATCTTTTTTATATTCATATAGTTGTGAATGTGTAGTGCAACTAATTCAATTTTTTGCTGTTGGGGTAGGACTTATCTAATGCAGATTTTAATCATGCTTGGTTGGGCTGTGTGTTGTGCAATTTGTTGGCACGCCCACTCCAAGAGTGAACCATCACTTTTTTGGTTTTTGACGTGTGGCTTCTAACTCAAGTGACAACAATGTTCAAAGCCTTACCAATCTTTTAAAGAACTCTTAATTCCATCACCAATCCTTCATCTACAACATTTAGGAAAAAATTTTACTTCCCTGCGAGAACCCAGCAATCTCCCTTGTGTCACCTGTGTAAGAGTCCCACAACTACCATTCATCAGAGAAAGATTGAGGATCATGCTATGCAATTCTTGAGGGGCCTCAACAAGCAATACAACAATGTTACTTCTCATGTATGGACCCAATTTCATCCATTTCAAAGATCTTTTCCTATGTGGTTCAACACGAGAGGCAAAATGGAGGGAACAATTTCTTCAATGGAACTGAGAATAAGATCAACAATACAACTACTACTCGTACCTACTGCAAAAAGGTTGGAGGGCACAGTGAGTTCGTTTGTTTCGAGAAACATGGGTTTCTGGGTAGTAGTAATCCTGACAATGGAAATACCAGATATATGTTAATTCTTTTGATATGAAGCAGCTGCATGTTTTTGGATGTTTGTGTTATGTCTACTATTTCTGTGAATCGGACTAAATATATTCCAGAGCAAGGATAGGTATGTTCCTCATGTTCAAACCAAATGTTAAGCATTGTACTGTATATGATCTAAATTCCCATTGCATTCATATTTCTAGAAATGTTATCTTCTATGAAGATAAATTTCATTCCAAAACTATTTCTCAGGAAAATTCTATTGACAAGATGATTACTCCTGTTTTTGAGAAAATAAAGGATTATGATTTTGATCTTACTGTCCATAAGAGTAAAAACTTAAATGATAACATTGATTCTGAAAACCATATAACGCATGCCCAGAACATTGATGATCCTGATAATCTGAATAAATCTGATAGTATTGATACTGAACAAGCTTTTGATTCTGCGTCAGAGCAAAATTGTCCTAGAAGGTCTACTGGACACAAAAATGTTCCTGCTTATTTACAAGATTTTCAAACTTCATTTGCTATTAAAACTGAAAAGAAAACTAGATATTGTATTAAGGATCACGTTTCTATGGAAGACTGTCTTCTTTCAAATAGGTTATTTGCTCTGTTGACTCACATACTGAACCAGAATCTTATGAAGATGCTTCATGGTATGAACATTCGAAGAAAGCAATGACAGAAGAACTAATAGCCCTTGAACAGAATGGCATCTGGACAGTGAGTTCTCTACCAGAAGGAAAACATGTTATTGGATGCAATACATACAAAAAGAAGGATACAAGAAAAATGATTGTGCTCTCCAACCTAATCTCAAGTGACAAAGTCCCACCTTCATCATGACTCTAACAAGAAGCTGCAACTTAGAATATAAAACTAGAATCCGTACTCAGTGCAAATCATACCTTTCTCGGCCTTTTGGCTAAGATCAAGTGTAGTATCTGTTCTTATCAGTTTAATATCTGATACGTGAACCATTGGTTCACATGATATTAAATTTATTTTTTAAGGGAGAGAGGTTCAATTGCAGTAGCTTGCTTCCGAGGCCTTCAAGCATTGCCCTTGCTTTTTGCACTACTGCATGGGCTGGGTGCATCCCATCTAGTACAGTTCAATTTTTATAATATTTGTCTTAATGGCTTAGTATTTAGTCACGTGTATTAGTCAACTCAAACAAACTGTCTAGCACAGCTTGTTCAACATGCTCTTTGTGTGAGATTATGTTGGATATATATTTCTAGCAATCTTCCAGCTTACTTAGGACAAGATGAGTTCATGGCTTAGGGTTGATAGTCAATGAATTTTTAGGACTAAGGAAATTGTGTAAATTATAGTGAACTTGCTCAACTTTGTCACTACCAAACAATCCTTTCTTAAACTCCACTAGGTTTTTTTTGGTTATATGACATTACCTCCTATGTCATATTTCGGTCTTAGATAAGACAGGTTGATCAACGATAGATGCTAAAGCAATTTCAGAACTCAAATTTAATTTTGAAGACCATTGTTTTCCTACCAAACAAGGTTTTTCTATTCTTTCTTAAGAAACTATATATGGTGGTGATTCCTCTGTCCTTTTCATATATATATTAACGTCGTTACTTCATGAACCCTAGACCAAGCTTCTAATAAATTTTGATTTTTGACTAGTCTAGTTCCCACTCTTCGATATATTTTTTGATGGATGTATCCCTATCCCACTGCTACCGAGTAGGTCCAAATAATTCAATTGGAGTTGTTGAACCATACCACATAATTCCAGCAACGACAAAAGCCACAAATAAGACAACAACAATATTGCAAGAAAGGATATGTTCATTATACATCGAAAAAAGTCAACAACAATATTGCAAGAAAGGATATGTTCATCATACATCGAAAAAAGTCATACAAACATGTCTTTGCAATGAAGTCATCTTGATTTTTTTTTTCTCCTTCAACAAAATATTCTTTTGCAGAAGTAAAGCGTCTTCAAATTAACTTCAATCTATCTCAATCCAATTTCCCAATTATAATCTCAATTTGAACTTCCATCATCTTAGTGTTCTTAATCTCATAAATTCAAATGTCAAATGTCTATGTCTAATTAATCCTCTAATCTTCTAATTACATCATTATCTCCATCCTTTTCATCTAACTCTTCCCCGATGAAACTTGTACATCCTAATTGGCATCAAAAGTTATGTTATCAAGATCAAAAGCATTTAGAGCTGGATCTGTTGTTGATTCATACAAGGGAACATTTTGAACATCATTTTCACCTTCAACTTGCTCAATCACAACAACATTATTTGCCTCTTCAGTTACCCATTCATATCGTTAGATTCAATGTCATCAAATGGAAGAGCAACAATTTTTAGAATTTATCTACTTTTCTACTTCAAGTTATACATCACAAAAACTAAATCAGTCATCTTTTTCTAATGCAAATGGTTCCTTCTCCTTGTATGAACCTAAAATGAAATATTAAATTTTAATAGATATAAACCTAATAAAGGAAATTATAAATTATAAATTATAAATAATTTAAATTACCATTTCAAATGAGCTCCAATTACACTCACATCCCAAAGAATTACAAGTCCTCTAGGAAAATGAAATTCAACAATTTACAAATTAATTTTTCTTCTTTCTGCAAAATTTAGTACCAATCTTCTCATGCATATATACAATCCTTCTTTCACCTCTCCACCATCATCACATCTAAAGTTAGGTTCATAGTGGAGGTGGAGGTTGAGAAAATAAAGTTAGGTTCATAGTGGAGGTGGAGGTTGAGAAAATAGGCAGCTGCATGCAAAGGCCTATGCAGTTGACTATCCCATCGAGCATCGATTATTCTCCAAACCTCTTCATAACTACACTCAATACCAAACTAATTTCAGACATAAGTAATTAAACCTTGAATGAGTAAAAGTTTGAAATTTTACTTCTTCTTAATATTGTTAAAATTGGACCTAATCTTCTCTTTTGCACAACCTATCTCTTCATAAATGAAACTCAATGCAGGTTTTACATTTGAGTCTGCCAATCTTAAGACCACCATAAGAAGGGTAGTAGCCTTCTAGCATGTAGGTACATTCTTCCAAAACCAATTGTCTAATACCACACGTTTTACTCTTTTCCCCTCTTGTGAGGTTCCAAACTTGCTTGTCTTCCCCTCCTCAGAGCTGAACATGGTCAATAATGATATCTTCAATTCATGAAGACAACCAAGAATCAAATATGTCGTGGCAAATCTAGTTACACTCGGTCTTATCAAGTCTCTACCTTTAGTGAACTTTTTCAACAAAGAAATCAACATTGTTTTTCCATAAATGTAAGTGGTAATTTGACCCTTCTTGATTGTCAATTCATATACCTTCAAATTCTTTTAAAAATTTTCAAACATCAAATCAATATAGTGTACAGCACATGGAGTCCAATACATTTGTTCTGTTTTTTCATCAACAAATCTCCAATTGTCTTGAAATTTGCAGCATTATCAGTAACAACTTGAATTATATTTTCTTGTCCAACAATGTCATTTAATATCTTGAATACTTTATCAGTTGTGCGTGTGTGCACGTGTGCGTGTGTGCACGTGCGTGTGTGTTGATATGGAAACAATGAATACTTGTATTATTTTTGAAAATGGTTTAATGTTGATATCACATGTATTCATATAATTATATTTATAAAAATAATAAATAATACAAGTTTTATCTAAAATACACAGTAACATGAATAAACCTTGTATTCAAACTTTTTTCATTTTTGAAAGTTATTTTATTGATAAGGTGTCATGAATGGATATGAATAGTGTTTTCCTAACCAGTCACTGGTTAGGACCAATTGTAAAGAGTCATAGAAGAAAATCTAATAATACATTAAAAGTAAACTAAGTGTGAAAAGGAGTTTCACTCAACTACATGGGAAGAATATAATGTTGCCTCTGTGCAGAATGAAGCATATCAATCAAGTGAAATCCACATCGATCAGTTCCCTGACAAGCATATGAAGTTTAGAATATAAAAGCTGAACACCTGCAGAATCAAAATCATACTTTTCTCGGCCTTTTGGCTAAGATCAAGTGTAGTATCTGTTCTTATCAGTTTAATATCTGATATGTGAACCATTGGTTCACTCGATATTAAATTTATTTTTTAAGGGAGAGGGCCAATTACAGTAGCTTGCTACTGTGGTTCTTAAGCATTGTTCTTGCTTTGCACTACAGCAAGGGCTAGGTGCATCCCTCCTACTTCAGTTAAGTTTTTTGTAATATTAATATTTGTCTTTGTGCCTTAAGTATCATATTTTATGATTTAATCTTATGCACTGGGTTAGGTAAAACTGTCTAACACATGTAGAATACAAATATCTAACCACTATAAACCAATTATGATTCAATTATTCTATGTTTCACCAAAAGGGTAGCACAATTTCATTAAGTAGTCTACTTGTCTTCAAATCTTCTATGCTTCTCCAATTCCATCAGGCCTTTTTTGCTTTCATGACCTTACCTTATACCCCATATTTCAGTCTTGGATAAAATAGTTTGATCAGCAATATTTAGTTTTAAAGAGCATTATTTTCTTAAAGATTTTTCTGTTCTTTTTCTGACGAAACTATATACGGTTGCTACTCGTGTGTGTCTTTTTCATAGATTAACGTTGTTGAACTCAGTTACGGCATCAAAAAAAGTCATCCAAATATGTCTTTGCAATGAAGTCACCTTGAATTTTTTTGCTCCTTCTTTTGCGGAAGTAAAACTTCTTCAAAATTAACTTCAATCTATCTAAATCCAATTTCAAAATTATAATCTCAAACTGAACTTCCATCATCTCAGTGTTGTTAATCTCAAAGGCTTTAATGCTTTATAAAACCCGCCAATTTCTCCATCTAGACACAAACACGTGTACTTTGGTTTATGTTTATCAAGATAACTAAGAAAACCTTTCACTCAATTTATCAAGATGTGATCGATTGTTGAATACAGTAAATTTCAAATTTCTGAGAGGCTGAAAAACCTGCCATGTACTTTGTGTTAAATAGACTAGCTTTGAGTTGTGACGGAAAAACTTTTCTGACTTTGCAATCTTTACTATTTGGTTTGGCTTACAAACTTTATTACCTTTTGTTTTAGAATCTTCATTAACTTTTGCGTTCAGTGACTCTCAAAATCTAATAGGTTTGCCAAGAATAACTTTTAAGCAAATGATTCATAAGTTTGGACTTCGTCATATTAAGTATGTAAGTCTACATGAGGGAGAAATAAAATATGTGATGAATAATATTATATTAAATAATATAAAATATTGTACTCTTTTTCCTTCACTAGGTTTTAATTCCAAAGGATTTTTGCTAGTAAGGTCTTAATGACACACATTCTCTTCTGGGTGGATACATAAGGGAGGGAGTGTTATGAATTGATGGTCGTCCATTGATTTGATACAATTATTCATATAATTGTATGACTGATAGTCATATGATTCATTAAATATTGGAAATATTAACTATTTGATTTTGTATCCTTGCATGAGTTACATGTTGTATTTATAAATATAAGTCTTCCTATTATTAATAAATAACACACACAAATAGTTGCTCCTCATTTTCTCATTCTCTATTCTTTCTTTACTTTCTTTCTGTATTTTCTATTATTAGCTTTATTTTGTTACAAATAGTACAATATACATATGATAAGATGTTACATATCCCACTTTCAGAAAATCATTAAATAACAATCAAATTTAGAGACAAAAAATAATTTGTCATTACATTAACCAAGTTAGATATAATTTTATAAACTAAAAATCGTTGGTATCTAAAATAGTTTTAATTATTAATAGAAAATATAATTAATTTATAAATTAGAGTCTAAATTAGTTTCCAACATTATTTACCAAGAATCTAGTTAGTTATTATTATTAACTCTAAATTGGTTTCTAACTTAAAATTAGAGTCACAATGTTATTTTTGTTATTCTTTTAAATTTTCAATAGATAATTACCTTATTCTAAATTTGATATTATTATAGTAAAATAACTCATTGTCTTCACTATCTAAAAATATTTATATTTTTTAGTTAATTAATTATTAAATATATGTATATATTTATTTATTTTTAAACAAAAATTTTCACATATATCCCAATCACAAAAAAAAAACTAAAAAATATTGAAAGAAAACTTAATTTAATATTTGTCAATCCTTGCAACAACGAGCAATATACAGAGGTGAATAAGCACCCTTTGTAGACTTTGTCAGAGATCGATAAGCTTTGTCTAAAATGATTGAAATCTTATCTAAAATTTGAATAAGACAACCTAAATGAGAAGCCTATTTAAGTGGGTTGTGTTCCAAAAGTGACTTGATTCAATCTCTTCAGTGATAACAAACAAAAACAGAAAAGGACAAGATCAAGTTATTGTCCTGTAACCAAATATCTGTAAATGTCTTATTAGTTTTCCTATGATTAATTGACATGCACACAAGAAATTACAGAAATTTGCATATCAGAAAAACCAAGAGAAGAATCTGAAGAGCAGTGCTTCTCATCTCTCTGTAACAGATTGCAGGATGTTATATACTGGAATTTCTCTTTCACTTACAATTACTCAACCGTGAATTGATTATTTAGGTATGGAGTTGCACCTGATTAATGTGTTATGTAAATTGTTTGACCCGTGGTCTCTTTCTTCATTCACCTTTCGCTCATTTATGTTCATTACATTTTCTTAAAACTTGAGTCAAACATTTCATCTCTGAGATTCTTTGTGACAGTATGGTATGAACTTAGAGTGCATTGAAGAAACAACATCACACATAATAATAAAAATAAGCAAGTTATTTTCCCAAAGATTGAGTGTGTTTGAACTCAGTTATCAGTTTCATCACTGTTTTAATCCTCTCTCAGAAGGTTCCACATTGGTCAGTTCCCTGATAGGCATATGGAGTTTAGAATATAAAATCTGAACACTTCCAGAATCAAAATCATACCTTTCTCGGCCTTTTGGCTAAGATCAAGTGTAGTATCTGTTCTTATCAGTTTAATATCTGATATGTGAACCATTGGTTAGCTTGCTACTGAGGCCTTCAAGCATTGTCCTTGCTTTGCACTACTGCAAGGTTCTGGTGCATCTCATCCAATATAGTTTAAATGCTTCTTATTATATTTTTATGCTTGATATTTATATTATTAGATTTTCTGTTCCTTATCCATTTTGTTATTGTTTTTGAGGCATTCAAAATCAAACTTTAGATATGATGGAAAAGAAACAACCAACATAGTAGCAAAGTACTATTTGGAACCCTGATAGTTGGAATATAAAAACAGAACACTCAAACATTTATATTTAGAACAGTGTTAAGGTTGAATAACTAATGGAGCCTCTCATAAAGACGGTGAAAGTTCAGTTTCAATTTCAATATCATTGAGATTAATAACATTTTATTTGTAATTCTTTAGCAGTAAAATCTTGTGAATACTAGAAAGTTGCAGAGAATAACCACAAATTCAAGATTATAATAGTTTAAAACCTTTACTCCTTATACTAGATCGTCTAGTAAAAATTAGGATCTTTTGTCTCTCCCAAATTCATCCAAATTATCCTATATTTCAACAAAAGAAAAGAAGACACAAGTGTTTTAAAATTGTGAGTGGTTAAACAACAAACTTTGTGATATTTATATCCCACATCCTAAAGAAAATGAACCAACAATGTCTTTATTAGAATTAGTTGTGGCACATAATAGAGTAGTGGATAGTGGTTGTATTGAATTAATGCATGTATTTGAGGACCATGTCGGAAAGACCTATTGCTTGACCAGGTACTGCTCGTTGTAAAATAATAAGGTTTAATATTTAGAGTTTTTATACAGAGAAAGACTTTTTAGTCAACATAGATAAAACTTATCATATTTTTAAAATATTGAATAATATAAAGTTTTACATTTGGAACATGAGTCAAACATTTTATTGGTAAAGGTCTTTTATACCTTGAATACTTTCAAACTTGTTCAGCGACCGATCTTTCTAGGTTGTAAGTGAGTTATCAGTATCAGTACCAGATTCGAATAATAATACATAAATTCTGGTTTCACTGTAAAATTATATTCCTATGGTCATATCAATAAAGTCCCACATTCATCAGGACTCTGACAAGAAGCTGCCTTTCTCGGTCTTTTGGCTAAGATCAAGTGCAGTATTCTTTAAATTATTAGAAAAAGTATAGTATTCCTCACGAAAAAAAATAAGAATTTTTAAATTTAAAATATTTTTCTATTGAAAGAAAACTCTCAAAACTCGATGAATCCAGAAAAACAAAAAATATACAATAATTTGGAAGAATAACTCAATAATTTTTGAAGCAATCATTTCAATTCAATCGACAAAGTCGACAAATTGTTCATTGAAAAAAAAATCTAAGGAATCTCTCTAATTCTATCTCTATTCGTTCCATTTGAAGAAAGGAAGGATTCCAACAAAGAATCGATCTTTCTTTTAGTTGTTGAATCTCTCTTTGATTGATCAATGTGTGATATTTCGAATCCTCATTTCTAATGTCTAATGAAATTGCCTTGGATTGATCAGAAGATCCTTTCAATTCGCTAGAATCCGTTACTTGAATGAAACTAGATCTTGTGGAATCATATTGAAGATTTGATGATACATTACGTACCTTGTTAAAAAACTGATCCTTGTTTCCCAACCACAGATTGTTTGACCAAATCCAATTCTCTCGTGATATGTTCCTCAAAAAAATCCAATTTGTGCGAACTCTTCCCCCAACTAACGAAGAGATCTTGACGGAATTGTCACATATGAAATTGAGCACAATTTTATAAAGAAATAGTCCGCTTGTTTCTCAAGAAGAGATGCGAAACATGCTCAATGGCTCAATATCATTTGATTGAATAATTGACCGAGTCCCTTGTTGTTTGAAGAAACCTCCACTTCCTTTGGTATTTTTTTACGAAAAGCAAATATGAGATAATAAATCTAGTCTTTTACTAAAATTTCTACTAAAATTTTGAATAATTGTCCCGAATTCAAGTTAATTATTTTTCGCCTCTTTCTCAAGAAAAGATGATCAAAAAATTTTCAATCATGATCATTTTCAGTTTGTTTTTTGAGGGAGAGGGCCATTTGCAGTGGCGTGCTACTGTGACTCTTGTATTAGTTATTTTTTTATAATCTTAAAATCTTTTTTTTATGGCTTTGTATCATATATTTTGATTTAATTTAATCACATGCACTTAACTGAGCAAAATTGTCTACCACAGTTTGTTATATTTAAAATGAGTTCACAACCTAGGATTGATAGTCAATGAATTTTTAGGA
>Ga0209589_1010127_pt1 | contig 13857 bp, 9 predicted proteins | sample CowpeawhiteBW_FD_187525 | JGI IMG/M metagenome (GOLD analysis project Ga0209589, IMG submission 187525) | Root nodule microbial communities of legume samples collected from California USA - Cow pea white BW (SPAdes) (version 2) | ecosystem: Host-associated > Plants > Roots > Nodule | place: USA...
GTAAGTTTAGCTAAAATCACTTCTACAATCCCTTTCAAGTGACTTACTTGTGGCATATCAACAGAGTACACTATTTGATCAAATGTGATAGAATATGGTTCAAAAGGAAGAACCATTCCTCTATTCTTTATTCGGCTACAACTCACAGCAGAATTAGCACTTCCAGAACTTTCTGCATCACAGTGAAAAAACTGTTGACTTAAGCATATATACTGAAATTGAAAATAGTATGCATGCATTGAGTTTTCATGAAAGATATAAATAAGATATATCACCTAAGCATGTTAATTCTTCTTCTCGAGCTCTCCCACTAGCCTTACCACCTTCTGATTCTTCAGTTATTGTTGTCTGCGGCTTATCAAATGCTGCAAAAACAATGTAGTTAGTAAAGTTTTTCTTTGCTACAAGAATCTTAAACAAACAAATGTGAAACTACTCACGATTTAGGTATGTGAGAGCCAAAGTGTACATAAAGTTGAAGAGGAAGATAAATCCAATCAATGCTCCAATTCCTATCCAGTACCAATATGCATGTGTGAAGAACCCACGGGACTCCAAAATTTGAATTCCCAAAGTCTTATTTGAATTTGGGGTGATCTGTGATTGCAAAGCAAACATATTAGTAGGCTTACTCGTTTTTTTTAGCATTAAGTAAGTAATCTCTGAAGTTGCTAGTTAAAGAAATTACGCGGTTCCAACTATTTCCAAGGAATTCATTCACCACTATTGCATTTTGTCCATACATTAAAGGTGAAATCCAGTAACCCCAAATCCACCAGACCTTGATATCATCTATTTCATTGCCAGTTAAAACAAAGAAGCATTAATATCAACTACCATTGTGAGATGATAGAAACAACTTCATTACATTGTTAGGTGAACTCACCTCTTGACAGAATGAAGCCACCCAATGCAAAAAGAATGAGAAGTGCAAAGGACCCAAATGTGTTAGCCACAATCATGTTCCTACCAAGTGCTGCAATAGCTCGGAACAAACCAGAAGACATTTGGTTTATCAGTAGCAGCACAAGGTACTGCTTTAAAAGCCTACATACAGAATAAGTTCACACCGAAGTAAAGACTACAAGCAAATAAAGCATAAGTGATCTTACTACAAGCAAACTGTTGAAGGAAACTCGTTTACCTGGAAACATTTGGATCAAATCCAATTACGTAGTAGGTCAGAAATACCCAAACAGCAGCTTCTAAAAATGTAATAGGAATCTTGAGGATCCATGAGGGAATAGCATATGCCCATGAAGGATAAAATAGAAGGTCTCGTTGCTTGTAGAAAATAGGAAGCTTTACAATGGTCATTGAAATCTCAGCCAATCCATTGAACATGAGAATTACTACTGCGAAAAATAGAGCACCAGTATAAACACCTCCATCACCCAAGTTATCCCGGTGCATCTCGGTTCGCAGAAACATTGTCATGGTCAATATTGCCAAGATCACAAGCTATGTAAAGCACAGAAAGAAAAATCCAAAGTAAGCAAAATCATTATAACTTTTCAAATATATCAGAATTGAACGATTATAATTTAAAAGCATTTATTCATACTAGCTGAAAAAACAGGCAGATAGTGAGGAGTAGGAGAGAATAGTTAGTTTGTAAGTAATCACAATGCATCAGTAATCATTCAAAGGTAAAACAGAAAAAAAAATGTACATTTAAAGTTGTAATTGTCTTATAAAGTGACTAGAACTCACCTGGAACAGTTTGAAGATGTAAACAAATGAGTTCCTTTTCATGAGCAACAACTCTCTTGAGATGTTAGCCTTTAACAATTCCTTCTTGTTCACGCCATACCTTTCAGTGGTTAATGCAGCTGGGTGGTTTTTGGACTTATCAAATGGAGTTGCAAGCTCTTCTCCGATTCTCCTTCCAACATGAAATGACTGAAATGCCTCAGCAAATTGAGTGACAGTTACAAACCTGTATGCTTCATCTCTATGCATCCAATACTGCTCTTGATCCTTTCTTGAAGTTACCTGTGACAAACAACACATCAAATTCATGTGCATTGCATTCAGCAAAAACATCAAACGAGATATGCAAGAGAAAAACTTTAACTTACTTCTTGAAGAAAGTCTGCAACACCTTTCCTCTCGGGACATTGGAAACCAACAGATTCGAAAAATTCAAGAACATGTTGACGGGGTCCTTGGTAGACAATTTGGCCATCAGATATAAGAATAATGTCATCAAAAAGTTCATAAGTCTCTGGTGCTGGCTGGAGTAAAGAGATAACTGCGGTTCCATCAAGAATGTGAACATAATGGCTGAGGCACTTCACGATTTGAAAAGTTGTGGAACTGTCTAAACCAGTGGATATTTCATCCATGAACAGAGCATTTGCTGGTCCAACCAACATCTCCCCTGTAGTAACCCGCTTCCTTTGTCCTCCAGATACACCCCGCAACATTTCATCCCCCATCATTGTATCAGCACATATATCCAACCCCAGAATCTGCAAAAGTATTAAAACCAAATGCTTTGTCGGCTCTTTTCTTAATAATATTTACATTAAAATAAGGTTTCTGGTCCCTCGTATTCAATTCTAGTTCTTGCAAAAGAATTGTACGTTTTTAGTGCAGACATCTTAACATATTTAGTCCTTTGACAACATGCTAAGACCATGTTACTTTTAGTAAAGGTAGGGACAAAAAACATAAACTTCTATGGAAACTAAAACAATATTTGGAATATTTTAAGGCTATATATCTTGAACTGTTCTTTGAACCATGAGAGGACATTGTTCTAGTGTTACCTTCAGAACATAATCTGTTACCAGATTTGCTTCCTGACCTCCAGTTACAGCTGCCTGGTATATCACAAGACATTCAATTGCAGAGGTATTATATTCATGGCTACAGAAGTAGCTTAAATAAATGCAACATGAATTTTGATCATTTCAGCTTCTTTTGTACCTTCATGTAGACATCAATATCCGGGTCTGGCTTGATCTTTGCTTCTTTTTCTCTTCTAGCCAACTCAGACAGCAAGTCTTGATCATAACAAATGGTGAAGAGAGGCCCCACATTAATAAATCGGTACGGTGAAATTAGGCAAAGTTTTATTGAAAGAGAAAGAAAAGAGAACAAAGAAAAAGAATCAAATGTCTAACCATAACGTGTTCCAACTCCTTGGCACTTTGCTGAGAATGCCAAGGTTTCCCTCACTGTCATTTCTCCGATATGAACATCATTCTGGCTGATATATGCAGCTGTTCTCTGAGGAACAAACTCGTCAAATCCATGCCCATTATAACTCACTCTCCCTGATGCCTACAAGACACAACAAAGGCATCTAAATCAAACCAAAACTACCATTTTCTAATGCAAAAATTAAGGGAAATTGTTTTTCACCTTAAGACTTGGATCAAGTTTTCCTGACAGGGCTAAAAGGAGTGTGGTTTTTCCTGAACTTGGAGGACCCAAAAGTAGTGTCATCCTGCGAGGTTTGATTACTCCACTCACATCTTTAAGGATAGTAACATGTTTCTTTTTGCCTGAGAGAATATGGAGAGAAGTAAACACACTCTAAAAAACCAAAGAGAAAAAAAAAAAAAAAAATGTTAAAAAAAAAAAAACAAACAAAAAAAAAAAAAACAAAAAAAAAAAAAAAAAAAAAAATTGTTAAGAGTGTGAAACTAACTCAAAAGAAGAAACACAAAAAAGTCAGAACTAGAATCTGCCAAATATACCTCCACCATATTAGTAACGAAGTTCACAAAAGTGGGCAAAGCTCTGCTTCCCACATAAGTCTCTGCCTCAACATTTAAGTGCTCGTATCGAACTTCGATTGTTGGAATATCAATCCCAACTCTGAAAAATTAAATCACAGAAACAAATAAAAACACAACAGAGACCTTAACAAGGATCATTACAAATAATAGAAGAAACATAGATATTGCATCCTTGCTTGGTCTTTACCGATCAATCCGATCCTTAAGCTTGAGCAGAAACTTCTCATTGTCCTCTTCAGCGACATTGATCAACCTGTCCAACAGTTTCTGTCTTTCTCGAAATCCAAGTTCAGTTATATCAATCTCATTGGCGACTCCACGTGAAGTTGTTAACAACCCTTTCTTCAAACGGTTGTAAGTGGGGAGTTTCTCAAGTGCAGCCCATTTCAGAGCTTCTTCATCAGCTCCATCTTCACGATGTGATGACCTTGAAAAACCCTCCATTATACTTCTTCTCCATGCAGTAGAACTGTTCGCACGTAAACTATTGGTTGCTCTGTATATATCACTCCCCTCCATGCCCTCCACTCAAGAAAACCACAACACCATAACCTTTGCAGCTTCACACATGCAGCCACAGAGTAATCAACAGTGCTATTTGTAGCCAGTTGAAATGCTCAGAGCAGTAAGAGAAGAGAAAAAGAAAATAAAAATTGTCTTTTTCAGATGAGTTTTCAGTTTTCAGAACACCGGAAATGGAAAACGATTTTTTTTTTTCCTTTTGTAGCACAGTTTCCAAATTTATTACCAATATAGCACAGTTTCCTGTTTGAAAACAAATAAATAATGGAAAATAATAAGATAAGTTAAATAATCTATATGTTCCATATCAAATAATAAATTATTTATTTATTCAAAAAATATAATTCTAAATTATTCAATATTTATTTCTTTCAATAAATTACATCAATTAATGCATTATAAATTACTACATTAACCATCACTATATTCACTTATCATATTTGTTACATTCACTTTTTTTAACTTTTCTTTTAATCAAACTATTGATTCATTATACAATAGGATATTAAGAATAAAAACTAAGTCAATAGTTTTAAGTAATATGTTATTTTAGAATCTATTATTTATTAATATTTCTCAAAACACAATTATTAACATATTCAAAGTTATAAATATTGATTAACTAATATATTCATAATTATAATTAACAACGGAAAACTGTGCTAGAAAGGAAAATATATATATATATATATATATATATATATTTATATATATATATATATATATATATATATATATATATATATATATATATATATATATATATATGTATGTATGTATGGAAAGCGTGTGGTTGTATACACAGAAACCGGTTCAGACTTTGTTAGTGGAAGTTTTTGTTTTTAAGTTTTGTGTTGTGACATTGAAGTAGGCAAAAGTCAAAACTGGTTTGATAAACATTGGAGGTGGAAGGTTTATATGCGATGAGAAAGTCGTCGGGTCAAACCGGTGCATTAATGCATGCATGCCATTTCGGTTACTGACAATGATAGAGCTTCCACGTTTTAATGGCCGCTATTAGTGCTACAACTGAATTTTACATTGGATGAATGAATGATGTTGTTAATGATGTTGGTGAAGGTTGAAAGTTGAGTCTCATTAAATGTTTCTCATCTCTTTTACCATGCCAATGTTTTCACTTTTTCAGACAATTTTGCATATTACCTTTTCAAATCAGTGACATGTGTAAATAAAAAGATTGTTTGACATCATTTAACGATTATTTGACAATTTATACATGAAAATAGTTTTAACAAAAGTTAATTTTTATATTTTTAGAAAAAAGAAAAAATAAATAGTTGCGAGAAGTAGTGTCAAATGGTAGTAAAAAAAGAATCATATCAAAATACTAGTGTCTTAAAATAAATACATTTGTATGAAAAATGTTTTGGGAAGAGCACTCATCAAATATTTGATCGAAACAAAAATCAAAATAAATAATCAGAGAGTATTTGTAGCAGTAAGTTAAAAGTGAGTAAAAAAAATTGGTCAAAAGATCATCAGCTAAAAAAATATATAGAAAAGTGAAATAATAATAAATGATACTCTCTATTCTGAAAAATTTAAGATATATTTGATTATATAAAAATGGATTAAGTATGTTTTTGGACTCTGAACTTTAACAAAAAAAAATGGAATTTGTCTATGTTCGAAATTTAGATATATTTTGGTCCTTAAATTTTAAAAATGAATATAATCCTTTTAACTCAATTACGTTAACTTTATTTAGCGTGTTAAACACGTTTTATGTTAATATTGAAGTTGTTTATACCATTTAACATATTTTTAGTTTAATATCTGTTTGGAGAGGCGTTTGACATCTTCAAATAAATTAACGTAATTGAATTAAAAGAACTAAATTTATTTATTTTTAAAATTTAAGGACAGATCAGAGAGTTTACTTCAAAACAGTTCCCGATCAAAAACGTTTTTGCTTCAACATTCTGGTATTAAAACAAAGTAATTAGATTCATGTCAAAGATGTTGATGAATGAAAAAGGGGCATCAAGAATATAGAAAAATAGGTAGGGTATCCCAAATAAGTCTAACGTAAGGAGGATCGAAAAGAACGTTTAGCTTAGGTGGTGGTCCAAGTACATATTAACTTAGCATATTGTTGTATGGGAAATAAAAACACTACAATATTCTTCTTTTTTTTTCTACAAAAGGAAGCTAAAAACGTTCACACCAAAGTCCACTGCTCTTGGTTAGAGTGTACCAATCACAAATCACATGGAATAGTTTGGTAGTTTACCAAACATTTAAGAATATTATGTTTTCATATTTAATGTTTTTTGTACAACTAAACAAAATCTCATGTTACTTCAGAAAAATGTTTTTTTTTTTTTTTTTACATTACTTGCACATAGATTAGTTGATAACTTATTTTTAAGAGTATTTTGGTCATTAAAAAAGTTATTTTTTGTATTTGTAAAATAAAAGATAAATTAAGGGTTAAATATGTTTTTGGTCCCTTAACTTTTAGTGAAATTTGGAATTAGTCCCTCATTTAAACTTTGAACCAATTTAGTATTTATCTTTAAAAATGTGTGAATTTAGTCCTTCTAACCAAATTTTATTAAATTTATTTGATGTTTTAAACGCATTTCAGGATTATATGTGAGTTGTTTATACTGTTTGAAACATTTTCGCTTTAATGTTAAATCAAATACTATTATCAAACACGTTTGAAACGTCAACTAAACTTAACAAAATTTGGTTAAAAGAATTACATTAACGTATTTTGAAAAATGAAATACTAAATTGGTCAAGAATTTCAAAGAATGACTGATTTCAAATTTTACTAAGAGTTAAGGAACCAAAAACATATTTAACCTATAAATTAAAGAGTAAAATAATAAATGTAAAGTGTATCAAATTTATATATTTATTTAATACGAAAATGAAGATAAATTTTTACTTAAGCCATACCGATCAAGTTTATTATATCAAATATTTATGTATTTCAAATGTTATTTGTCCAGTAATATACATTTTTAAATCAGTATTTATTGATAAGTAATAAAATATTATTATTTTTACACCTAATTATTTTTACACACATTTTACATCTACTATTTTACCTTTTAATCTCACTATTTTTTACGGATTCAAAAATTAACTTTTATTTGCAATTGGTACATCTAATGTCAAAATAATATTTTCCAATTTTAAATATACGAGTATCTAGTTATTTAATAATATGATGGTGAGTGAGTTGGACGGGCCTCTCTAGTATCTCTATGTATGAAGTGAAAATTATTTTTCATTTCCATACTCATATTAAATGTATATAAAATTTTTGTTCTATTGTTATCCATTTTAGTAACATGCATATTTGTATTCATCCTTTTATTTTTTCCAATATTAATTAATTTTTTTAAGAGATAAAAACACAATAAATAAAATATAATATTATCAAGGATTTATGTCAAAAGATACATTTTAATTAAAAAAACAAGAATATTAAGAAAGAAAGTTATAATTGCATAAATAATATAAAAATCAAAAAATAATTAGATAAATATTAAATAATTATAACAAAAAGTAAATAACTATGCATAAGTTAGTTCTCCAATATTGAGTAATTTTACTTGGGTTCAATTCACTTATATAAAGAAAAAGAGAAAAAAACTATATATACGATAAATAATATTGAAAAATTTAGTTACTAAAATATAATATATCACATGATTTTTAATACATTTAATTTAAGTAATTTACCTAGATAGTACGAGGTTTATAGTTAAGCATCAAAGCCTCTACAAGCCAATCATGAATAGATATATTATTTATTTCATCTTTACTTAAAAAAAAAGTTAAAACCTAACTCGATTAAATTTATATTTGAAAAAAATATTTGGTATTCTATCTAGATAAAATCTAAACATCGAAAAACAATTAAAATATTTTTTGAGAAATATTTTGATTAAATAAAATAAAAATAATAACAAAAATAAAATATAAGAAAAAAATTGAAACAAATAAAAAATATTATATATATATATATATATATTAAGAGATATTAGAATATTGTTAATTTTACTATTTTAAAATTTGAAGTATTATTCAATTTGGAGTATTGAATAAAAAATTGAAGTATTGTCCTTCAAAAGTATTGAATAAATAAAATGAAAATAAAAACAAAAATAAAAAATAAGGGGAAAACAGAAAAAAAATTAGAAAAACAGTAATTATTATATATTTAAACCGTTCTAAATCTTACTTCTTAAATAATGTAGGATTATTGGGGTGATTGGAAAAAAAACACACACAAAAACACATACATTTACACAAGAAATAACAACTATAAATATTCAAAACAAATATTGAACTTCAAGGACAGAGATATAAGTGAACTCTATCGAAGAAGTCAAATAATTGAGAGACAATCAAATATTATAAATCAAAAGAAAGTTTTTCAAATAAGATGAATTAAGAAGTAAATAGAAATAAAATTTTTACCTAAAAAAAATGGATGTTTACCAATTTGAAACATGAGAAAATTATGAGACAAGACAAAACGAATATGTAAAAACATTAATTCATGTTTTAAAATATATTAAAGACCAAAAAATAGATTTAAACTTAACTTCAACTCTTCTCTATCCTTCATAAAATTTAAATTTTGTTCGTCATTAATAAAAACAATTCATCTTTAAAACATTTTTTACTGCTTTCTAAATTTTTTTAAATATGATTTTGAAAAGTGAAACAAAGTGATGAACATAACACTTTAAAATAAAAATAAAATAAATAGTTATAATGAATAAAAAAATTAAAAGTTAAATATTAAGGATGAAAAGCAAAACTAGAAATTTATTGGACAAACAAATAATCATTTTCATCTTAATGTTAAAACATTAACTCACGCAGTAAAATACGTGGCTACTTTATTATATTAAAGATGAAAAAATAGATTTAAATTTAACTTGAATTCTTTTTAGACCTTCGTAAATTTTGAATTTTGCTGGTCATTAATAAAAGTAATAAGTTTTTCATTTCTAAAACATTTTTTTATTTTTTTATTGCTTTCTAAATTTGTTTAAATATGACTTTAAAAATTTTTCTCGTCATTAATATAAATAATAAGTTTTTCATCTCCAAAACATTTCTTTATATTGTTTTCTAAATTTGTTTAAATATTACTTTGAATAGTCAAACGAAAAGTGACGTGGATAACACTTTGAAATAGAAGCAAAATAAGAAGTTATAATGAATAAAAAAAACTAAAAACTAAATATTAAGGATGAAAAGCAAAATTAGAAATTTATTGCATAAATAAATAATTAATTTATTTGGTCATCTTCATTTTAATGTTAAAACATTAATTAACTCTTACTTTAAAATATGTGCCTAATTTACTATATTAGAGACAAAAAAAATAGATTTAAATTTTAACTTGAACGCTTTTCAATCTTTCATAAAGTTTAAATTTTGCTTGTACTAATAAAAGTAATAATTTTTTCATCTCTAAAACATTTTTTACTTCTTTTATGTTTTCTAAATTTGTTTAGATAAAACTATGATGAAAAGAAAAACTAGAAATTTATTGCACAAATAAATAATGAATTTAGTTGTCATCTTCGTCTTAATGTTAAAACATTAATTAAATCTTGTTTTAAAATATGTGATTAATTTACTATATTAAAAAAAATAGATTTAAACTTAACTTGAACTCTTTTGAATCTTTCATAAATTTTAAATTTTGCTTGTCATTAATAAAAATAATAAAATTTTAAACTTTAGAACATATTTTACTTTTTTATTGTTTTCTAAATTTGTTTAAATTTGACTTTGAAAAGTGAAAACAAAATGACGTAGGGAACACTTTGAAATAAAAAACAAAATAAAAAACTATAATGAATTGGAAAAACTAAAAGTTAAATATTAATGATGACAAGCAAAACTATAGAATTGTTATCTTCATTTTAATGTCAAAACATTAATTAACTCTTACTTTAAAATATGTGTCTAATTTACTATGTTAGAAAAAAAATTAAACTTAACTTGAAATCTTTTGAATCTCTTATAAATTTTAAATTTTGCTCGTCATTAATAAAAATAATAAATTTTTCATCTCTAAAACATTTTTATTTTTATTGTTTTCTAAATTTGTTTAAATATGACTTTTGGAAATTTAAACAAAGTGATGTATAACACTTTGAAATAAAAACAAAATAAAAAGCTAAAATGAATAAAAAAAATTAATGATGAAAAACGAAACTAGAAATTTATTGCACAAATAAATAATGAATTTATTTGTGATTTTCATCTTAACTGTCAAAACATTAATTAGTTTTTGCTTTCAAATATGTGGTTAATTTACTATATTAGAGACAAAAAAATATATTTGAATTTAACGTGGACTCTTTTCTATCTTTCATACATTTTAAATTTTTCTCGTCATTAATAAAAATAATAAGTTTTTCATCTTTAAAACATTTTTTTATTTTTGTATTGTTTTCTAAATTTGTTTAAATATGACTTTGAAAAGTGAGGCAAGTTACCTGATAACACTTTGAAATAAAAACAAAATAAAATTTTATAATGAATAAAAAAAGTTAAAAGTTAAATATTAAGTATTAGGGATGAAAAGTAAATTAGACATTTAATAGAGAAACATATTTAATTCTTTAAGCTCTAATTATCTACAAATTCTTAGACATTTACGAGTTCAAATTCTTTATTAAGATTTTTGATACAGTCTCGAAGATTAAAAATATACTATTTTAATATTTTTAAAAGTATTTTTAACATATTTTAAAATTTTCAGATGAGTGACCATCAAAATATCTTATACATGTTTTTTTGTCGAAAACTCATTAAATATCATTATATACTTACAAAAGTTTTTGTTTTTCATGTTTCGATACGTTAAAAATAATGATTTTTACTTTAGTTATTACACAGTTTTATTCATATTTTGGTCATCGGTATAATTGGAAGAAAGATAGAAAACTACATTGGGATGTGCCTCTGGTTATGGCTGTAGTGTTGTTAACTATTGGACTTTAGGCACAGCACATTAGTGTAGTAGAGAAACAAGACACAGATTTTGTCGTTAAACTGTAAAGTGAAATACAACTATATAAACTGTCTAACAGTTATGACAGTTATAAGACTTTGATTATATTCAACATTAATGTTTATGATAGTGTTTGAAGCAGATAAGAAAAACATAATCTGATGTTGCAAAAGCAGGGACTAATCTATCGCTTTTGGAAGTTGAAGGCCTTGATTGAGACAGCAAAAATAAAAGCAAAAAACACTGCAAAACCAGAAACCACGATTGCAGAAACTCCAACGAAGTCATGTCTGATACCAAAATAACTTCTTAAGAACTCTTGCGCTGAAATATTTTCTAACTTCATCACATCGGTTATGTCTCCAAACTGTGAAGCAAGCAACCCATATAAGGTCCAGGCCACAGGGCATGCCCAGTAATACCATCTCCACCACACAGGAATGTTCTGTTACAAAAAAGTTAGCAGAAGAGAAATAAAAGTGAGAACATCATAAATCTTGAATCTTTTTACATATTATGTATGCAATTTGGTAATACTTACAGGTCGTGGAATGACAAATCCTGAGAAGAGGTTCCAGATTCCATAAAATGCAGCAGCAACAACAGAAGCAACATGGTGATTTGGTGTGACAGCCACAGTCATCATGCCATAGAAGGTGAAGTAGCACAGTGTGAAGTACATGAAAAACATGAACCAGAAGAACTTCTCCAAAGTCCATTCATAACCCATCATGGAATAAACTATGACAGAATATGTTGTAGCTTGCACAAAAATATAAGGTAGCTCTATTAAAACCTGTGACAGAAAGAAGTGAGTTGTGTTGAAATGGGTATGTAAATTATATTGCAATTGTTAGAAAAAGTGATGTTATTATTACTTGTGCAAGTGCATATGGAAAAGCAGAATACATTCCCGCAGCTCTTTCTCTGTAGAACACAGTTCTTCCAATGGCTACTACAGGTTGTACGGAGGAAGCATTTTGGGTACCAACAAAGAGAATAGCACAATACATTGAACCCATGGCATTAAAAAGATCCTGTCTGCTAGAGCTGAAAGCCATTGACAGGAATCAGAATCTAAATAGAAAAACAAAATTGGCTAAATGTGATTTCTTTTTGTGAGTTAGAGAAATTTGACTTACTATTTGCCACCAAGGTCCCAAAACATTGTTCCAAACATCAAAGCTATGACAGTAGTTGATAGAAATCTCACAGCTGTATAGGGTGGATTGCGCCAATATGACCAATGTTGTTTCCATAAGCAAGCTAGACATTGAACCAAAAATGACTGAGCGTATTGAGTAGGAAAATGAATATCTTTTGAGCCATCACCGGGCTTGCCTAGTTCTGCTATAAGTTGCTTGTTTCTCCTGAACAAACAATAGTCATTAGTGTATAATAGTCTAAGGATTTGTTCTATATAAATTCATACACATACATGTGTGTATAGTTAACAAAAGTCCATAAATTGCATAATAGCTTACCTATACAGCTCAGAATTTCTGTATATTTCATGAAAATCAACACCTAAAGTAAGTTCTTGTGCTGGAGTTGTGACTTCCAACATCCAAGTTGCAGGGTTGAAGCCATCTTTGATTTTACTAACCCCTTCAATGCTCTGGCCAATACAACACAATGAAAAAGAAGTAAATACTACCACAAACATGGGTATCTGCTTTAAATGACATTGAATCGAAGTTGCAACCAACCTCAAAATACTCGATCAATTGACGAGAATGGCGTCCCAATGGCCCTACATATATTTCTTGTCCTCCACGCTTCATTAGGAATAACTAAAATAACATGTAAGCATATGTTAAACACAAAGTATAATGGAGAAGAACTATGAAAAACATCTTTAAGTATGTTTTCACACTATTTCTCACCTCATCAAATGCTTCAAATATGTCAATGCTTGGCTGATGGATGGTGCAAACAACCGTTCTTCCCGTGTCAACTGTGTTCCTAACAGTTCTCATAACAATTGCAGCAGCTCTAGCATCTAACCCAGAAGTAGGTTCATCCATGAAAATTATGGAAGGATTAGCCACTAATTCAACTGCTATTGTTAGCCTCTTGCGTTGTTCTGTTGAGAGACCACTCACACCAGGCAAGCCAACCAGTAAGTTCCTCAGTGGATTCAACTCCACCAGTTCCATCACTTCCTCAATGAACATCTGCAACCATATTCAAATCAGTAAGTGACAACATCAACATTGTAAATTGTTTGGGAAGAAAAAAGAAAAAAACATAGGGTGTTAGGTTTTGACTCTTAAGTTGTAGCTAACCTTTCTAGTCTTGGATTCAACTTCTTCTGTCAAACGAAGCCATGCAGAGAAGACCAATGACTCATAGACGGTAACATGAGGAGAGTGGATATCATTCTGCTCACAATAACCAGAAATACGAGCAAATGTTTCTTGTCTTTGAGGATAACCAGAAACTTTTATGCTTCCCTCAATATACCCACCAGTTTTTCTTCCAGCTAAAACATCCATCAATGTAGTTTTACCAGCACCACTTACACCCATCAAAGCTGTGAGAACACCAGGACAA
>Ga0209589_1010128_pt1 | contig 13856 bp, 6 predicted proteins | sample CowpeawhiteBW_FD_187525 | JGI IMG/M metagenome (GOLD analysis project Ga0209589, IMG submission 187525) | Root nodule microbial communities of legume samples collected from California USA - Cow pea white BW (SPAdes) (version 2) | ecosystem: Host-associated > Plants > Roots > Nodule | place: USA...
AAAAAAAAAAAAAAAAAAAAAGAGAGAAAAAAAAAACAAGTGAAGAACAAAGACAAACAAAAATACAAGTGAAGAACAAAGACAAACAAAAATAAAGTTGAAGTTCCTTAAAGAGATTATGAAAGTTTGCACACTGACATAAAAGGTGACGTGTGTCATCAAAGATATTAACCTCATTTATTAGACATTCAATTTTATTTTATTTTCCAGAAAAGACAATAATAAAATATAATGAAAAGGAAAGTAAAGTGTATAGAAACTGGAGTTACTATTATTATACTATTATTTTATATAGAGGGCGAAAGGCCCCAGAAAACAAAACAAAATCAAAATCTGCATTTTTTTTTTTGCCTCAATGGAATGCATGTTTGTTTAGTAAAAATTGCTTTTATTTTAATTGAGACGCCATTAATGGAATCACACTCGCGCCTTCCGAATAAGATACATATGAAAATACGTTGTTTTGATTAAAAAATTTCTTTTCACAGAAAAATTAATTACAAGAAAATTTGACCGAAATTATAACATTTTAAAGCCATTTTAATTAAAATAATTCTAAATGTTGTTATTTTCTTTTCTTTTCTCTCGTTTTTTTTTTTGTAAAAAAAATTAAAAACAATCTCGCTGAAAAGAAAAACATCGAAAACCTTCGTAAGAAAAGTGTTTTTGCTGTGATATGGCACATGGTTCCTACGAAAATCTATTTTCCGACACATTTATTAAGATGTGGAATCTGACAGACAAAAAATTGACCATGGAAGAAAGAATTAGACTCTGTACATGACAGAGACTATATCTTAAAACAAACAAAAACATTCTCGGAAACATTTTAGGAAAGAATCTGATATGCACACTAATAGATCTATTCACACAAAATGAACCAAAACAGGAACATTTGTAAAATTGATAGAGAGAAAAAGAGACACAAAAATCAGATCTACAAAAACACTATAATTTGGGTATGAAAAATAATACCTCAAAGGAACAAGATGAAGATGAAACTCCAAGGGTAGAGTTTGTGATGAGAGTGCATAGTGAAACAGGAAATGTGAGCTTAAGTAGTAGTTTCAGGAGCTAGCTTACAAAAAACACCATCACGCTTCTTCTCTCTAATTTCTAAAATTTCTTTTTTAAATAAATAGCTTAAAAATTCAGTTTAAAAATATATTAAAAATGAAATTCTGATTTTTCAACCGAATTTTTTTAATTTTTTTAATTTTTTTCAATTGTTGTATTTTATAATTCATTAATTTTTTTTATTCATTTGGATCATACAGCAAAGATGGTTTAAAACTGTGAAATTTATTTAATATTTTTTGCAAAATTGAGTGTGAATTACAAATATTTTATATATAGTGAAAGTCAAAATATAAAAAAAAAAAATAGAAGACAAATTTACCTGTTTTTGCGTGTAGTAACTCTCTCTATTTAATGTTTGAAGAAGAAGACAGTGTTGAAGAAGTAAGCAAATGGTTGCATGAAGTTTGATTGGTTAATTTTTGTGGGGTCCAAGTCTTCAATGCTTAAATGAATTTCAAATATAAAAACAAAAATGCAATAAAGAAAAGCCTAGTAATGAGCAGATTAACAGCAAAGCATACCTTATATTCTGTTTCACTTTTTCATTTTTTGCATCAGTATATGTTAATTTTTATTATTTTTATTCCTCTAATAAATAAACTTGATTAACAAATAACTTAGTAGTTGACTTTATTTGCACGCAACTGCTGAATGTTTATCTCTAAAATCATTAAACTTTCCATTCAACTCAATGTACACGTATCATACTGTTAACTCACTCTTTATGTTTTTTCCACTAAGTTGGTGTAAATTTAGAAAAAAATAATAATTAGATAATTTTTTTAAAATTACACAGGAGAAAATTGTGTTAAAAAAATTAAAATTAAAAAAGAAAAATCATGTTTTTCAAACACAATTTTATAATATTAATGATAAAATTATGTTTTGAAGGTAATATTTTTTTATTTTTTTAAAATTGTATTTTAGATATATGACTTTAATGTCATTTTATTTTATTTTATTTTTTAATTTTTAAAAATTATACTTGATTTTTCTTTTCTCTATTTCTATTGTGCTTTTAATGCATATATATATATATATATATATATATATATATATATATATATATATATATATATATATATTAATAATAATAAATTGATTTCATATTATATATAACAATAATTTAAACATATTTCTGGTCTATTACCTTTTAGAGAGAATTAAAATTAGTTTATTTTCAAAATTTTGGTTCAATTTAGTCATCAATTTTAGAAATTTGTAAATTTATTTATTTTAATTAAATTTTGTTAAATTCATTTGATGTTTCAAACACTATGATAGCATTTGAGTTATTTATATAGTTTAACACATTTTCGTTTCAATGTTAGTTAAGAAACACATTTGAAATGTCAAATAAATTTAACAAAATTTTGTTAAAAGAACTAAATTCACACATTTATAAGGATAAGGATGTGAGACTAATTTGGTCTAAAATTTCAAAGAGAGACTAATACCAATTTTTAGTGAATGTTAAAGGATCAAAAACATATTTAAGTCATAACAATAATATGTTTACCTATTATTTAAAGTTATAAAATTATTAATTAAATATGATTATATAAAATTATATAAAATAATAAAAATAACAAAATCACATATAAAATTCAGAATAAAATTTATTTAAACAAATATTCACATATACATTTAAAAGATTAAAACAAAATATCAATCAAATTATTAAAAAAAGTATTTTAGGATATAAAAAATTATAAAAATAAATATCCAAAATAAAAAATGGTTATATAAATATTAAGAAACGTGTAAAAAGTTAAAAATACATTAGTCAAAATTTTAAAACGCAATTCAAAGAAAAGATGTTTATATACAAATTTAGAAAAAACAAAAAGAAAATGTTAGAAAACACAAACAAAGGTTTTGAAAAAGAAAAAAAAAAAAACTGTCTCACAAAATGTTTAATTAATATTTTGGTATCAATATTCATGGGTCGATTCAATGTTGATTCTTTAAATATTTTTTGGTTGTACTCAATTCAATTTTCACTTTATTTGAAAGGATATAATGTGGTCCTACCATTTGATTAATGATAACATCGTTTGAAAGGTGATCCTATGTCCGTCTTTGATTTTGTAACATCTCAATTTAATAGAATAATTCTAGTAAATAGAATGTTACATGTTTATTGTATAAAAGAAAATAGCACTAATAGAAAGTATATTAAAATTAACCTTTTATAGTTATCCCAAAATATACTGGAATGGAAACCTTTAGGCACAACACAATGTCATGAAAAGAATCAAAACACATATTTGATTAAACTGGAAATTTGCTCACAGGACAAGAAACTACAAAATAATAGTACACAAGAAGAAAGGCTCAACAATGAGCAATGAAGGATTCAGGAAGCCAAACTACATCGCAGCCTCCCCGCCAACATAACGATCACCAAGAGTCTCCACATTTGCTCACACCAAGGATTTGGTGATCATCACAAAAAGGAAAAAGCCAAAGAAGAGAACAAATACAAAGAGAAAGGGTAAGTTAGAGAAAATAATTTTCAACATGTTATTAAGCAAGTAAATGTTAAATCAGGTCATGATCACATAAAGCAGTAGGCACCCAATTCATGTGATAGCAAACAGATGCAAGACCTTCTGACTCAATTATCTGGATTATACTCTTGATATAGAATTCTAAAGGAAGTATGCACATGTGCTGGTTTCTAAACTCTGTAGAGTCTAGACACAAGGAGTTATCACCCAACCACACCCCATGATTAATCCTCTAATGTCTTAGGCCCAATACATCCCTAAGACTAGGACCTCTTGCCACTCTCACCACATAAATCATTCTACTTTATATGAGTGTGAACGATTATTAGAGTTTAGGATATCTTCCTTTATCTAGACATCTCTTATATCAAGGTATACAATAACCATACCATCACCAAAAGTTTCCCTTGAAACTCTTTCACCAACAACATTCCACATGTTATCTCAAGTATCATAATCTCATGTCAATGCACCACTAACCAACCAACCCATTCTTATTTCATTTCATACCAAGCAAGTCAATATCACATGAAACATACATAATCACAGATTCATGCTTTTAAGAGTAATTGAATCAATCCACAAGTTCAAGTTAAAGTAAGGAATTAAAATTCTGCAGCAATTCTCGCTTAAGCTAAACTGATATCGCTTAAGCTAAAATTCAAACAAAGAGTAAAGTGAAATTATGCTATTCTCGCTTAAGCTAAAAATTCTCGCTTAAGCTATACTGGTCTCGCTTAAGTTAGAAATCCTCGCTTAAGCTAGATTGATCTCACTTAAGCTAGAAATTGTCGCTTAAGCTAGATTGATCTCGCTTAAGCTAAACTGACAGATTTTCACTGATTTCAACATGCAAAATCCCAAAATCCCAAACAACAAAAACTAAAGAAAACACAAACACATTGCATAAAATGTTGGCATCATACTTCATGCTTTTAAAAAGGGTAAACAAATCAATCATGGGACCAACCAAGTAATTAAGGTAATTTTGTCAATCTCGCTCAAGCTAGAGAGCTCTAGCTCAGGCGACAGGAGCCTCTCGCTCAAGCTAAAAGATCTCGCTTATGAAAGATTGCAAACATGGAGCATTGTAGGTTTTTGTGAGTTCTCGTTGAAGCGAGACCTTCTCGTTTGAGTAAGATTACTCATCGCCCAAAGCATAAGCTCGTTTCCTGAGCGACAATTCAAGCAGACACTAGGGTGAGTTTCTACTATTTTCGCTTAGGCGAGGGTGATTCACTTGGGCGAAAACAACAGGGTTCTCTCCTACTCACACATGCAAACCAGAAAATCAACACAAATCACAGCCAGCATCATTCTTATACAATCACAGTCATCAAACATGCATCTTAACATAAAATAGAGCCAAAACATGCAAGATACTTCAAGAAAACATGAAAACTCTAGCTTTCCTTACCTCAAAACTGAGAACTGACTCAAGAAACCCTTAAGAGAGGAGCACCCGGACCTGGAGCAGATTTAAGAAGTTGTAAAACATAACCAAGGGAGACAAGAATTGGACCACGAATGAGACTCATGTGGAACTAGAGCTACCAAACAAAGAAGAATGAAGGGATAGGGGCTTAGATCTCAACTTACATGGTGAAAGATAGTTTTTTGAAGGGGCATTTTGCAACTGTCCTAGCACAACTCCAACTTCAACACTAAGATGAAGGGTGGGAATTGTTTTTGGTGAATGAGATAGAATGGGAAGCATGTGGACAGTTGAGGGGATCCTGAAAAACAAGATGAGCTGCCTTTGGGCCTTTTTACCAAAGCTAGCCCAACACTTTAACACAGAAAATGTGGTCTTGCAGATTTTCTTTTTTTTTCTATCTTTTGTTTCTTTCTTTCTTCACCTTTCTCCATCATCCACCACCTTTTCTCCCTTTCTCCCTCTTTTATGTTGTTTTCATTTGAAAGGGTTTATTGTTGAGAGGGATTAGAAAGGCATGCTTTGAGAGTGAGTTACATATTTACTACAATGAATTCGAGAGAGAGGGAAAGGAAGGAACAAGGGATTTCCTTATTTTCACATCTCTCCTCATGTGAGATAATTTGAGAATTATTTAAGAAAAATTATCATTATGTCTTCGATTCATTTTTCTTTTTCTTAATTCACTAATAATGTTAATAATGTAAAATATGAATTTTAAAATTATATTTACAAGAATAATTAATACCCCAAATTTCTAAATTGTTTATCAAAAATAAAAAGTTGAAGAAGTAAATATATTGTATTTTTATTATTTTTTATTATCCTTTTTAGTTATTCATTTAAATATTTTTTATAACATAAAGATGACTATTCTAATATATAATTTTAGATTAATTTCAACATCAAGGATAATTTGGTAATCTTGTTTTTCTTTCAATTATACTTAATTTTTAATTTTTCACATCTATCAAATCATTCACAAACTTTTAGAGACTACACTTCTAAATCCACTCACTTTCACCTTTAAATTCCTTTAAATCCTTTAAAAAGAGCAACACAAACTTCACCCTCTAATCTACTCAAATTAATCTTTTCCCTCTCTCCCAAATTAATATTCAGAAGGGAACACACCCTTAGGCTTTTTTATCTTTTACATGTTAACACTTCCTATATATTTATATTCTTATTTCATCATTCTACCTCAAGGCCCCTACACTCTTTTTTTTTTCTTTTCAAACTCCCTTCTATTTTTAGGTTTTATTAATGTGAGCATTGAGTTTAAATAAAAAAACTAAAGGAAATTGATTTGTATATAGCACATGGCCAAGGATCTTCATCTATTTGCACAACTTGCAAATCATAAATATGTACATTTGTGTTTGGATTGAAAGATGAATTTGGACCGAATGGAAATCATTGAATTTGAGGGGGAAAAGATGTGAGAGTAAGGTAGTTTGGATAAAGCGAAATGAGAGGAAAGTTCGTGGGTAATTTGATTGGTTTGATAAATTAAAAAAATGTTTTAATTGATAAAATTGTAAAATTACAATTTTACTTTTGTAATTAAAATTAATTTAAAATAAAATATAATTAGTTTAAAGTAAGTTAAAATGTTATTCTTATTATTATGATTGTTTATGATTTTCTAATTATTGCTATTATTATTTTATAAATTCATATTGATTATTACTTTTACTATTTATTACTATTATTATATAAATTTATTTATAGTAGTCTTATAATTGTTTATTTAATATTTTATTATTATTATAATTTATATAAATTTATTTATATTACTATTATGATCCATACAAGCACATTCTTAATAAGCATTATGAATCAAGGGTTTCAATGTAAATTTACAAGTCTTATATAGCTTTCTTTTTCTTTCCCATGTTAAAAGGAGTCTCACCATGCTCCTTCAACTTTCATTCGTTTCAAATCAATCCAAATCAATATAACCAAACTAGAACAATTTGTGCATTTATTTCTTACTCTATAAAACAAACAAAGGCTAAATATGGAAGATGTCATGGTTAATTTCATAAGCTTTGAGTGGGGGTGGAAGGTGGTGATCGGGGTGTGTGGTGAGGAGAAGATAGATGGTGGTGGAAGCTAGAGAGACAAGAAAAAAAAACCTCAAACAAAAGTCACCCGTGACAACCTTCTAAATAATAAATAATGTTACCATCAATTAAACTAAAAAATATTATTGAATGAACTTTTTAAAATAAAACGATGAGTGAATTGATGAAAAAAGAAAAATTTTATCACAAAATTGATCAGAACAATAGTTGTTTTCCTTGAACTTGGGAATCCTCAACATATATTACCTCTTTTATCTCAATTTTGCTTGTAATATAACTATGTTAAAATGTTATATCTCTTTATTATAAGTTACGTGTTTCCTTTTTTTTAGTTTTCCGCGATTTTGACATTTACTTTTTAACGGGTAAAAGAATTAGAACATATCAAGATCTTTATTTTATATATTTTGCTTGTAATATAGTTATATTAAACTATTATATCACTTTATGTAAGTTATAGGTGTTTTCTTTTCTTTTAGTTTTCCTCAATTTTGACATTTACTTTTTAATGTGTAAAAGAATTAGAAAATGCAAGATACTTTTATTTTATATATATTTTTATTATCAATACAAAAATATTGAATAAACTCTATAAATATCAAGACCAACCAAATAATAATTAAGTCCAAAAGAAAAAATATAAGACTGTAAATCAAATCAGAAATGCAGGGGAAGTTGTTGAAAGTATATACAACTTTTAAAAAACAATAAAATGTTAAAATCGTGTATCTAAAACACATTTGAAGAAAAATGTATAAATTGTTATTTCAAAGAAAAAAATTAAATTTTACTATTCTAAAGTAGAGTTTGGGAAAAATGACTTCATTTTGAAATCATGTTTCCCAAACACAATTTACCAACTTATGAATTTTTTATAAAAAGGTATATCAATAAATTGTTACAAATTGCATTCTATGAAAAAACAAATCCAATCTTTAACGTTTTACAATCTTACGTTTTAGATTACCTATGGATTGTTTTTGCACCTGTGTAGCACCTTCCCCAATTCTTGAACATCATTCTTTACAATTTTCAACATTTCTTATAAATCAAAAGATGACACTCATTTTAACACTCCATTGATCAGAGTTCTTACTAACAAAAATTGGCAAGTTGGTAGGAAAAGAACCTATTGGAACCTACCATGATTCACACTATCAAAAGGGTTCTCACAAGTTAGTGGATATCTCATATAGATCCTCAACGAAAATAGCTGTAGATACCACTTATTAAAACACACTCAAAAAAATAGAGAAAAAAAGGGAAAAAAGAACAAGATATATGAGGTTCGATGTTTTTGTTATTATGCCATTTGGTAATATCATTCAAAACAATGAATATCGACCAATATAAACCGTAAACCCTAAAATACTCCCATCTCTATAACCCAATTTGTATGATTGGAGCACCTACTTATTCCTGCTCAATATCTTCAAAAATAATGTGATAGTTAAATGTTATAAATCTTGAGCTACATAAACCTTCCCGATTCCTATAACTAAGTATTTGACCAAAAGAAATCCATTCAATCGCACTTCCATTCTAGAAGTTGATGAACAAAAAATAGTTTAAAGGAAAATCTTGATATTTAAGTTCAAAAGAATAATATGTCAAACAAAATGTTTTACCAAACAAGAAACCTAGGATAAAAATGTATGACAGTCAAAAACGATAATCTAGGCACGTAATGGCACAAAGTGTAAATGCAATACAGAAAGAGATAATTAATAACCTAATCCTCATCTTCCTCATCTCCATCTCCACCTGCGGCCTTCTTAGCAGCAGCCCTTTGGTTCCTTCTCTTCACTCTTCCAGGGCGTCCTCCACCAAGGGGACTTGTAAGTGAAAAGTCAATGTGCTTCTGTGAGTCAACCCTCACCAAGAATGATGGGATGTTCACCACTTGCCTACCAACCCTGCCCACATCCCAAATCACACAATACAAAGGTCATTCTCCAAACAATGCATGTAATACAGATACATCAAACAAATGTGACTCATACATCAACATTCACAAAGTCAAGATAGAAATAGAAAGCTTATACATTAACACTCAGTTCTGCCAAAACAGAGGATTTTGTATCCAAAAAAGATCTTAAAAAAATAAGTTAACCCTGTTTCATCTTCAATTTTGAAAGCAACCGGCTCCATTTGCATATATTACCCCAAAAAGGAGGTACAACAAATTCAATTTCTTGGGCAGATTAAGATCATTTTAATTCACATAAGAAAATGAATTCATAGTATTCATTGTTTCCGTGTTCTATAGTAGTTTGATGCATCCAAATCTAACCCAATTGACAAACACTTCCATAATAAAGTCTCCAAGAATAATAAAAAAAAAAAAACTTGTCAAGATCATAAAATTTTTCCATCATACCCATGTTCCAATTACTCAGAAAAACATAAAATTAAAAAGAGCCAAACTCAGAAAAACAAATGCTCGCTGAGCAAAAAGAAAATGCCCAATTCAATACTGAAAACATGATATTTCACTATAAATGTGTGATAATGAACACGAAAAACACAATCAATACGAAAACGAAAACAAGAGGAGCATTAGAAATACAAAAGGACCTGATGTGTCTCTGTTTGATGAGAACCCTAGCATGGTGGATAGACTTGGCCATGCCGGACTTGAAGACGAGGGTCTGGAGGCGGCGCTCGAGGAAGTTCTCGACAGTGAGTGCAAGGACGTAATCCAGTTTGTTCTGGGTCTCGTCGAGGAGACCGTAGCGGAACATGCGGCGGAGGAGAGCCTCGCCCTCAAAGATCCGGCGCGGATTTTTCTCATCGAGAGTGAGGAGATTACGCGCGTTGTTGCGGATGCGGCTGAGGGCATACTGAACCCTCCACAGCTCCCTCTTGCACCGTAACCCGTACTCCCCCACCAGCTTCAGCTCCGCGTCCAAACGCTCCTTCTCGTACGGACGACGCGGCTTCTTGAACGTCTTTCCATCTGTCACACAAAACAAAAGCGATCAATGTTGTTGTTACCTTTGTCCAACATCACAAAAACGGTGTTGTGAGGGAGAGTTCATCCATCTACTCACAGTTCCTGTAAAAGGACACATGGACCATGGTGATTGTCTTCTACGGCAACTATGCCGCTGCCGCTTACCTTCTCCGCTTGTCGCTCTTCCGACTGCAACTAGATCTTCGCCCTTATAAACCCTAATTCTTCCTGCTACATATTACTTAGGCTTCGCCCAAATTAATATGTGGGACTGGCCCAACTTCTTTGACCATGCTCAAATATTAGGCCCAAACGAAACACTTCTCTGATTATTTTTAACAATATTATAATATACATCATTTATTTATTTATATATATATATATATATATATATAATTATTAATATACATGTATTATATTATTGGCATTAATAACATCATAAATAATTTTAAATATTAATATAGTTAATATATTAGTGTAAGGGACATAATTCTATATAAATATATTTATACCCATATATAAACCATATATAAAATTTCTAAGGTTCAAATTTATTTTTCAATTTTATCCTTTATATTTTTTTAAATTAAAATAATTATTTTATTAATTTTATTTTTTAAAGGTATAATTACTCGCATAGTACCCAGTTTGAGGTTAGTATGTCAAATAGGTATCAGGTACCAGGTTTAAACAAAGTGTCAATTCCATCCCAATTTTTGAAAAAGTGTTTCAATTAAGTCCCTTTCAGACGAAGTTGACTAACATCGTTAGTCAACGTGCCACGTGTCAGTCTGTGGTTTTTTTTGATTATTTTTTTTTTAATTTTCTTAAAATTTTTTGAAAAATAAAAATAAAAATGTCATGTCAAGTCCCTATGTGTGACACGTGGCATGTCAATGCCATGTGTCAGTATCACTATCAAATGCTATTATGTTGATTTCGATTTAGTCTCCATATATGTTTTTTCATTTCAATTTAGTACTTACTTATGTGTATCTTATTCAATTTTGACCTAATATTTTTTAATAATTAAAATATATTTTTTATAAAATTAAAAGTAATTAAGTATAAAAGTTTTACAAAAATTAAGTATTTGATATTTATATAAAAATTTAGTGGTAAAAGTCATTTTATTAGGTCATTTTTTTAAAAAAAAATTAGTATAACACTTGTAAGGCCCAATTCTTCTATCCTAATATTTTAAGGGCTGCCTTACAACTGTTGGGCCTAAAGGTTGGCCCAAAAGATAAAACCACTTTCAGTTTGCCCTAACTCACACTTTTCCCTCTTGCAGAAGAATCAGTCATCACCTTTCCTTTTCCCTCACAGAACGCTTTGCTAGTGTTTGCCCTAAGTCCCCTTCGAGCTAACTCAAAACCAGCTCCTACTCTGCGTAAGTACCTCTTTCTAGCTCGTATGGTTACCATTGATCTTCCTTGACATTTCCAGTTAGGGTTTTGTAATAATCCACCCCTTGGTTCCGTTTTCTCTTCTGTTTTCAGCTCTCTAATTCATTCCTAGAGCTGCAGTGCTCGCTGTCGTGCCGTCAAGGTCTCCGTTAACCCTTTTCCAGGTACGGGAAGTTAGGGTTTTCTGCAAAATCGTTGGTAACTTGATTGTTTATGCATGATTTGTATGATTTAATGTTTTGTATGTTTCTATGAGTTTTGTGAAGTGTACTATTGCTTTGCTTGGCCTGGTTTTGTCTGTTTTGCAAGTGAACAGTGGGTGGGGACTGATAATCTCGCCCAAGCGAGCTAGCCTCGCCTAGGCGAGATGAGCAGAGGCTCGCCCAGGTCTTCTCGCACGAGAGGTTGCTCAAGCGACCAACTCATTTTGAGTGAGCGAGCATCTCACTCAGGCGAGGAGGGTCTCGCCTAAGCGAGACAGCGTAACTGCCACTATTCCAGTATTTTGAGCCTTCGCCTAGGCGAGGAGAGCTCGCCTGAGTGAGAGACCGTCTCGCTTGAGCGAGACTCCTCTGCTTGAGCGAGAGGCTAGGCGAGAGTGTGAGATTTAGTCTGGCTTTCTTTCCGTTCGTGGATGTTTGGTGTATACTTAATGGGATTACCTTATGATGGCATGATGGGGATGAGTATACATGATTAAGGGGGGGCTTACATGAAATAAATGGCGAGTTTGGCATGATCTTATGTGAATTATACATGAGGGGTTGGATACGTATGTGGTCACAAATCTGGCATGAACAATGGTGAACATTGATGATTGGTAATTCAGTGGCATGATATTGATATGATGGGAGACGCTTTTATCATGATTGGTAACACGAGTTAGTATTGGTTCGACATGTAATAAATGAGGGTTGTTTATGGATGTGGGTATGAATCTCTTATGCATGATATATGTGGTTATTTCTTGGCTGTTTATATATGTTGGTAAGTGGTTAGTACGTAATCCCTTGAAGTCTCTAGGTGGGGCTTCAGGGTCGTGCTTTAGTGGTCGGGACGTAATTCCATGGCCCCTATTAGTGGGTGTCTATGGTGGTGCCCCATCTGTATGGTCTGGTAAGGATTCAAGGTAAGGTTGCATCCTGACACTCTAAGGGGTCAGTTAGTCTCATTTAGAGCGGACTGACTCCTATGGTGAGAGTAGTAGGAGGCCTGTAATTCATTAAGGGCTAACCTTGTGGTGAGGGAAATTGATTCATTGTAACACTTGTAACACATAGCTCGAGGGTGAGCAGCTCGGGAGTGAGCAGAGGTATCCACCACAAGTGCAAGCATCCGCTGAATCCGACCAGATTGTATGTATCCGGATGAGTCGAATCGAGTCCTTAGTGTATTGGTTTGAGAGTCATGGCATGTTGAGTGTTTTATGTATGGTTGACGGTGAAAGTGTATTAGATTGCTTAATGATATTATTTTGTGCTCTAGCTTACCCTACTTTCATTATTGTGTGTTCTGTTGTGTGGTACTCTCTTTTGCGATGATCATCAACTTGTTGGTGTGAGCAGATGCGAGGAACACCCGTGGGCAACAGGGAGGTGGTGGTTCTGCTGCATAGTCCGCGTGGGCTGGTTTCTAATTTCTTTATGTGTTTCTTTAGGACTATGGCCCATGTATTTGTTTGTCCTTAGATTTATATACTTTGGTTAAATTCTTTATCCAGTTTTCTTTTGGGCATCATGGTGTGCCTTGGGTTGTAAGGAGTTGAGTTTCAAACTCTCGGACTGTGATAACATGTTATCTTTATGTGACGCTACTTTTAATTTCGCTTATTAAATTAAATGGGGTGTTACAACACTCATACCAATAGAAATTTTGTTTAAAATTAGTAAGAGAAAATATTGTTCTATTTTGGAAAAAAAATAAAAATTAACAAAACATGAGTACTTAATAAAAAAAAATTAATAAAGTAATATGTTAAAAAGTCATTTTTAATAAAAAATATTAGTATAACATTTATACAAATAATAAATTTGGTCTGAAATTGAGAGAAACAATATAAATATTAGACTTAATTTTTAATCTTATAAAAAATGGCTTACAAAAATATTTTAATTATTAAAAAAAATTGGGATAAAAATGAATCAGATACACGTACTTAGGTACTAAATTGAAACAAAAAAGACATATATGGGGACTAAATCGAAATCAACATAGTGGCATCTGATAGTGACACTGACACGTGGCATTGCAATGCCACGTGGTACACACATGGACTTGACACGTGGCATTTTTTTTATTTTTCTTTTCAAAAAATTTTAAAAATTTTAAAAATTTAAAAAAATCAAAAAAAAAATTAAAAAAAAAATCAAAAAA
>Ga0209589_1010129_pt1 | contig 13853 bp, 9 predicted proteins | sample CowpeawhiteBW_FD_187525 | JGI IMG/M metagenome (GOLD analysis project Ga0209589, IMG submission 187525) | Root nodule microbial communities of legume samples collected from California USA - Cow pea white BW (SPAdes) (version 2) | ecosystem: Host-associated > Plants > Roots > Nodule | place: USA...
TTTTTAGTTTTTTTTTTTTTTTTAAATTACACACAATAAGTTAATAAAATTTAAATTATAGTTTTAAGTTTGTAATAAAATTGTTCAACCTCAAATCACAAAATCTATATTGGCTAACTCTAAGCTGCTTTTTTTTTACCGTTGATATAAACTTAATGTTAAAAGTTCTCTAGTTTTAGAATTTAATTATTTGTTTTGGCTTTGTTGTTAGATGATTAAAAGTTTTAAATAAAACACCATATTAATTAAATAAGGTAAACCCGTCTAAACTCAATTAAAACTTTATAAGTTGACATATTGTCAGACACTTTCATTCATGTTAACAAAATAATTCATATAATAAGAAAAATCAACTCTTTGAATTATTGTCCATCACACAGTTCTGAGAAAGAATAATCTCTGGTCTAATAAATTAAAAAAAAAAGGAACAAAGAATAAAATAAAAACCTAAGTCTATTGAATTTTATTTAATTAGTTTAAAATTATTTCTACCTAGTTGTGTGAAAAGTTAGATACTATGACGTGAGATTTAACTTCATGGGCCGTAATGTAAAGAGAGATCCAAATCATAGTGTAATGAAAGATGTGGGTAGGTCCATCTAGAGTGGACCTTCAGATTGGGGAACGTCTCAAATCTGCTTTTGTTGCGCATCAGTGTCTGTGGTGGACATTATCCAATTTATTATCAAATTCAATGTTTTGATTAAAAAGTTCTTTGTATACATTATTTCTCTATATTCTTTTATAAAAATATAACTTTTTAATCTTATTTCATATTTCTTTTCCAAAAATTTAAATTTAAATGATAATTAAAAATATATACCATATTTATTAGTTTTTTGATGTTTTACATTCATAAATTTACGTAAAATGATTGTTTAACTAAATGTGACATGTCAACATGGAAATGGTATGATTATTGATTTCAATTTTTTTTACAAGATGAGAAACAATAAAACTTAAATTAAAAAGAAAATTAAATTAATTTTTTTATCTCTCTATGTATAATCAAAGTATATATGTCAGACTTAATCTAAATTATGAAAAAGCAATGATTCTACACTTTTCGAAAAAAAAAATATTCGTTTTGAGTGGTCGTAGAAATATTAAGAGAATAGAGATAAACTACATATTATATATAAAAAATTAAGATGACAGATTAAGATATCATTATTAATTAGAAAAATATGGAGGGTAAAAAAAGTGAAATTGTATATAAAATCATTACTGAAAATTAGTGAAAAAAGCTTGCGATAACGTGTTTACTTAGTTTTTTAGAATAACAAAAAAATATAAAATTATAATTATAAAAATAAAAAAAAATTAAATTTTATTATAAATAATTTTTAATTATTTTATAGATAATAAATTAATTTTAGTTTTAAAAATGATTAATTAAAAAATAGAAAAATGATTAAACTTAAAAAGGATACACTTAAAATAATAATTATTTATTAAAGAATAAAAATAAAAAAAAATGTATACACATCAAAAATAGATCTCTTTATATAATGATATAGAATCTATATACACAAGATACATAGAGAATAATGGGTGTAATAAAAATATGTATGTATTTTGTTAAATGGTGTATTAAAATTTTGTATGTATTTTTGTTTTTTCACAAGTGGTTTTATATGTACATTTTTGTGTGATTTTCTTAAAAGAAAATAATTTTATGAAGGACAATGATGTATAAATAAATTGAGTAAAAAGTGTAATAAATGTTTTTAATATTTGTTAAAATTAGGCTGTTCATTAAATATTATAAAATATATTATTTTTATTTAAATTATATATGTGCGTGAGACATTAAGTCAATGTGACATATAAATTAAAATGAGTCTATTATTTAGATAATAATATTTCGATAACTAAATTTTAATAATTTTTTTTACGATTTAAAGTGTCATCTTTTAAATAGTTCTGAAATATAAAAATAATACAAATAAAAAAATAAGTAAAAAAATATTTTTCTTAATATTTTGACCTTCTCTATTTATGGATTTGGTGGAAATTTAAAGGAGAAAAATATATATAAGTCAAAATTGTTGATCAAACTTTATTCTTATCGAGGGTAAGAGAAATTCTCAAGAAATTATCCTATCTATCTTAGAATATAATTTTTTTTTGACATATAATTTAAAATAAATCATATAACAATGTATTGATTCCATTTTCATTGAAATAGTATATAAAAATAATAATAAACGACATTAATTATAATATAATTCTTTTAACGGAAAGAAGCTGTTACATAGACATCAATCCACCAATTACAATAGAAATTTAAAAATTGAAACATTCTCTATATATAATGTGATTTCAAATTTATGTTTTGCATATTATTATATAGTTTAATCTTTAGTTATTATAATGCTTTTTATTTATCAATTTATATTTTTTGAAGACGTAAAAGATATAATTTTTAAAATATATTATTGACTGTTATTCAGAAACACAATAAAAACAGTGAACAAAAATTACTATTCATAGAATATTTAATTTGACTTAATTGCATGGTGTAACTTTTGAAATTAGAAATGTTGCTAATAAATGATGCAGTAATGATTGTTCAAAAACAATGAAACGTAAAGATGTTAATCACTGTGTTTAGGGATCTCAAAATAATTTCTTAACTTTGGTATCACGGATAAAATCTGTAATGGATAGAAAATGAAGATTATAAATGGATACTCGTGAGTAATGGGTATATATATTTTTTATATCGCATGTTGACGGGTGAGTACGAGAATCATAGTATCTATATCCGTAGATATCCGTACGTATTATATTTTAATTTAAATAAAAAAATGATTAAAATATTAATACATTGAAATTAAATAATTTATATTTTATCGATTGATTTTAAAAAATCTTCATTTATTTGTAAATTATCATTCAACACTAATTAAATGAGTTATTTGTTTGAAATTTATAGATGTTTTACATTATATTTGTATTTGAATTTATTGTTAAAATATCTTTTTAAATATTATTTTTTTATACATACCCGCGAGTACCTATAAATATCCATGAATATTAAAAACAAATATGCAGATACTCGCATAATGATACCCACATGTATATAAATACGGATACAACTTTATAACATCCCTGGCCTAGTCAGCGGCATGTCAGGTCTGCAGCCCAATACACCCCAACCCATTGCCCCAAGTGTCCTCCCACTTCGCAAGGCAGGTTGTTGTCAGTGGGTATCAAACCCCAAACCTGACCTTTAACACCCTCCCAACTGGAGAGATGTCACCAGTTGCGCTGCAGACATTGCTGGCTAGGCCAGGGATGTTATAAAAAAGCAGACATTGCTGGCTAGGCCAGGGATGTTATAAAAAAGTGCACTTTTTTTATAACACCTCCTGGCCCATCCTAGCAATGTCAGTGTCAGGTCTGCAGTCCAATACACCTCAACTCCTCGCCCCAAGTGTCCCCCACTTCGCAAGTCAGGTTGTTGTCAGTATCGAACCCCAAACCTGACCTTTAACACCCTCCCAACTAGAGAGATATCACCAGTTACGAAATAAATATGAAAGAGCTACTACTCATAATCTCCCCGCCTGACATCTCTACACATGTGTTACTTTATAATAATTTTAACACAATGCTCTTTAAATATGCCAAAACACGAAGTTGAATAACAATTTAAAAATCTTTAGATTTGTGTATTGCAGCAGAGAAGTTTTAATTTTTAAACACCGATTATTTTCTGCTTTCATTTTAACAATCTAAATTTTATTAAGAATTTTTTCAATTGGGTCGTATGAATAAATACTTTTATTATCAATGAAATTTAAAAATCTAACTTAATTTTATAAAATTAAATTACTAAAATAAATTTAATATTGTTATATATTATAAATTAATTTTATTCCTCGTTAACGTAATATTTTTAACACATATTTATGTCCAGGACATCATACATTAATGTCGTGAACATCAAATATAAAAATAATAAAAGATCTGATAACAAATTATGATAAACTTAACAAACTTGATTTGTAATAAATTTTTAATAGTTCCAAAATCAAATCATATTAAAATAATAAAATTTAAATGTATAGATATAACTCAATCTCCCGTATTAACTCTGATATTTATTTTAAATACATATATATTATAAATTAATATTATCTCTAATTGACATAAAAATTTAAACACTTTTATGGAATTAAACCATGTATTTTTAAAATCTGAATAAATATTTAAAATCTTAAATATTAGTAAATGTTGATATCTGATTCAACTCCATTTTTTTTTATCATAGGTTTAAGTAAAATTTTTGGTCATAGTAAAGATATATCCTTAGAAATAGCAAAAATAATCATTGAAATTGATGGAATATTTTAAAGTTTTGTTTCATTAATTTTGGGATTAAGTTAGTCGATAATGTTCATGTGTCAGGGGAGATGTCTACATGATATTTCTAAAGAGATTCGTTGAAAGTACACGTTTTTTATTTAACAAAATTAATTATTTTAGGTAAAGTTGCTTTTGATTTTGATTAGTTAATGAGAGTCAAAGAAAGGATCGTAGTGAACTATACACTAATTGGGGTCAAAATCATATTGTGACATAAAGTTGTCATTATTGGTCACAGAATCGGAAAATTGGGGTTTTCAACTTTGACACTCCGACGATGATGATATGACTGAATGGGCAGGTTCTTTTATATTTTCAAAAGACTTCTTTTAAATGTACACTAACATTCAAATCATATAAAGTTTCCAATATTCTAAAATAGTTTTATCATCAAATTAAAGATTACATAACCTAAATTGGTACCATTTGACATCCACAGATGTCGGTGTCGAAAATGACAATAATGTTATTTTGTGGAAGCAACATTATATATATAAAGAAATTAAGTAATAAATTAAATATTAAAATGAATAGATCCACTCAATTTAAACGCATCAAGATAAAAGGCTCATAAAAATATATTTTTATTCATTGCACATTTGTTACTTTAATTATAATTGTTATTGACTTAGTGTTAAAGTATTTTTATAGGCATCTTATCAATATTTTTTTTCAAGAAAAAAAAGAGTACAAAAGCTTCTGCATGTGAAAAAAGAATATTTTGGTACAAGTCATTTGAAAATAAAAGAATAATTCAGTCTAATGGCATCTATTTAGTCTTACCAAGAATTTTTGGTGCTTATCATTAAACCAAACTGGTTTTTTAAGATTATAAGATATCAACAAGGAATATGACGAACAATAAAAGTTAATGATAACTAGATATCTAAGAAGAACACACAAAACAATTGTCTTTATTAAATGGACCGCAAAAGAAACTAGTGGAACTCAAGAAGAAAAGTTCCGAAGAGATAGAAGTGGTGTGACAAGAAAACGTAGAAATGAAGATGTTGGAAAGCTCTCAAACAAATTTTGAGCTGAAGTGGAACGCTTCAGTAAAGATAAGAAGATTACTCTATATTGATGCATCCTCCTCCTTCGGAAATTGTAAGGAACGAAGAGCACCAACAAACGTAGGATGTTTTCTCAAAAACCAAACTTCGACTCATACATGGCTAATTATAGTAGAATCTCATAACATACTTTGTGGATAATAGGATCATTGAAACTTCCTTGTTGGTCGGTTGGTGTTATGATATTAACAAGTGTACCAAATTGTATAAATAATAAAGTAAAAAGTCTATATACCATTTTTCAAAGAGACTTATGTAACATTCGACTACTCTTGTAATTCACATTTAATTAGACAACAAAGTTCATAAAAAAAAATTGTATTTTTATCAAATAATTGGTGTGCAACTGAATTTAAAATAGAAGATTTATAGTTGTCAAAATTAGATTTCATTCCCTTCATTCTCAAGCATTTACATTTACGAACATCTCAATTTCAATTTCATGTTAAAATCAACTCACAAATATACTTAAATCCTATCCCTAGAAACTTTGGGTCCATGATAACTCATCAAATTTCAATCCCTTGGATCATTAAGTGCAATCATTATTAAATTCAAAAGCCTTAAGATTACTAATAAAAAAAAGAAAACAGTTATATCTCCAGATACAATTTCCATTAGGAACTTAATTTCAGTTATAAGTTCAAAAGGCATTTTTCAATACCTCAAGAAGTACAGTCAAGCCATGGATGTTCAACCCATAACAAGCATTAAGAATAAAAATGAAATACTAACATTGAATTGAAAAAAAAAACATATGTATTAACCTAAAAAAAATACTCAAGAAATCAATTTATTACATCTAATTTCAACAAATAGATTTAGCTATCTATGGTGGAGAACTTAGGTTTACAAATTTGAAGAAAAAAAAATTGAAATTATATATCAGAATCAAGGTCTCTCCCAAAATTTTTGGTAATCAATGACACCAATTTTGTAATCCATCTTCATTCTCAACTCAAGATTATCTATAACACATTCAAACATGAAACCAGTGTACCACTAGATATAGTAGATATGTCAAAGAACATTATAAACATAATCAGAATTAAACAATAATAAAAATAAATGAATGTGCTTAACTTAATCCAATAAGAAACTCAAGAAAATCTATAAATACTAGTGAAAACGCATGTGCACATGTATGTTTACTTTTTTTTTTTTAATTTTGAAAATAAGTAATTTTTAAATTTTTATTTATTTATATTGTAGATTTTTTTTTGTTAATATATTAGTTTTAAAACGATCAATTTAAAAGAAAAATTAAATGAATGAATCAGTTAAATTTAACAAAGAAAATACTTAAAAGGTAAAAATGATAAAATAATTATTTTAATTTAAGAAAAAAAAATATTTATTAAAGTATAGAATTGAGAACATAAATATGGACACTAAAATAGGATACATATAGATATAGATATAGTATTTCTAAGTATTTATTGATAATATTTATTATGCATTTATTATCTCTCACATAGTTAATTATATACTCCATCTCACTACAAAACATTGAAAGAAAAAAATAATTATAGTTGTTCTGAGTCTTTTCCTTATTACAAAAATCAAAAGTTATACTTTTATGTTTCCAGCAAAAGTGTTCAACTTCAGCGTCACAAAATCCCCCATTAATTCCATTTTCTTCTGGACAATGGTATTTTGTAGTGACATCACGTCAATCTTAAAATTTCGATATTTTAATAGTTTTATTTTGAAGATATTTAACATTTTCTTTTACTAATTAAGCTAGTAGGTAAACAACACAATCAACACGATTGGCTAATTCGACAAGTCATATATGTCGGGAAAAACACAAAATCCTAATTCACACTCTGCTGCTCAAGGAGAGAAACAAGTTTTGGTTTCTTTGGGGGTTTTCTTGATATTTGGGAGGGACTGTGATAAACAGATCCTAATATGTTATTTTTATTCCACATTTTCAAACAATTTCCCAAAGTTTTAAAGATGTTTTACCAACTCTAGCATTGGCCAAAATAAACATGATTAACTTATCATTGTTGCACATTCATCTTGATTAGTGCGCAACTGGAATTTATCGTAGATTGTATTCATTCCAAATTATAATTAATTTATTTTATCTTGTGGCACATGACTTGCTATTTGCATTTATTCCAATATATGATTGGTCACATGCTGTCCCTTCGGTGTATGTAAGAAGTATATATTTTTTATTCTAATATTTTTTAATGTATTTGAGGATGAACTTGTAAAATAATTATATAAAACCAAGAAAAACAAATAATTATAGAAGAGTATTAAAAACACAAATATCTAACTATAGTATTATGTATCAACACTATTAATTCACAAGTTAAATAATTACAGTGATAATTAAGTTAATATATGTTGGATATAAAAAAATTTAAATTTTATTTTTGAATGTACCAATTTCCAAATAGACCAGTTTTAGAGTTAAAAAAGTTATTTGTAAAATATTAAAAAAGATGTTTGTTAAAGAGGACACTAACTAATAACAATGTTTATAATCTGATATAAAAATAGGTACAATTATTTGATGTGAAAGTATAGAAACTATATAAACACAACAACCCCATTGTGGCATGCATACCCAGTTCATTAATAACATTTTAGTTCACCATTGATATCCCTTCCTGCGATGATAACTCCCTCTGAAACACAGCAGAAAAGCGTCCTAGATGCCTGGGACTACAAAGGTCAACCAGCCCAGAGGTCCAAAACTGGTGGTTGGGTTGCTGCCGCCATGATTTTAGGTCTCCAATACCTTTAGAACTTAATCTTGATGATTATTTTTGTTAAATGAAATCCACTCTTAACCATTTATTAAAATTATTTATGATTAAGATTTACTTTCTCAAGCTATAATAGATCTTCAGTATGGGAAGAAAAAGGTACAGTCTTGGTATTGACATAGGTTGTCTGTTTCCTTTTGTTGCTGTTGGTTTATTTCAGGAGTGGAAGCAAGTGAGAGGTTAACGACAATGGGCGTTGCCGTGAATTTGGTGACATATTTAACTGGTACCATGCATTTGGGCAGTGCGAATTCTGCAAACACAGTCACCAACTTCATGGGGACCTCTTTCATGCTCTGTTTATTCGGTGGTTTTGTAGCTGACACTTTTATCGGCAGGTTTGTGACCACTGATTCACTTGTCTAACACAGCAAAAACAAACACTCAATTATTTTATTCCAATAAACTTTCTTACTGTGCTCTTTCTAATATTATATACAACACTTATTATGAAGAGTTGCTAGATTTTTCATTGGCTTCACTCTCTCATTCACAGATACCTCACTATTGCCATCTTCGCAGCGGTTCAAGCAACTGTAAGACATTATGTGCTGCGTTTAAAACTTCATTTAGTTTGAATAATCTCTCAGAGAAGGGAGCATAAATCATTTTTCTTTTCTTGGTTAATTTCATTTTTGGATCTTTACAAGAGTTGTTTACAGGGTGTTACAATATTGACAATATCAACCGTAATCCCAAGCCTGCATCCTCCAAAATGTGTAAGATCTGCTACGAGACGTTGCGAGGCTGCAAGCAACATGCAGCTATTGGTGCTCTACCTTGCTCTTTACACTACATCCCTTGGCATTGGTGGTTTGAAATCGAGTGTGTCAGGGTTTGGCACGGATCAGTTCGATGAATCAGACAAAGGGGAGAAAAATCAGATGATAAAATTCTTCAACTGGTTCGTGTTCTTTATAAGTCTGGGGACTCTCACAGCAGTTACAGTTCTTGTGTACATTCAGGATCACATAGGGAGGTATTGGGGTTATGGGATAAGTGTTTGTGCTATTCTGGTGGCACTTACGGTGTTCTTGTCTGGAACAAGAAGGTACCGGTTCAAGAAACTGGTGGGGAGTCCCCTGACGCAGATTGCGATGGTGTTGGTGGCAGCTTGGAGGAAGAGGCACATGGAATTGCCCTCTGATGCGTCTTTGTTGTTCAACTTGGATGATGTTGCAGATGAAACTCTCAGAAAGCAGAAGCAGATGTTGCCCCATAGCAAACAGTTCAGGTAAATTTAAGATTTAAGATTATGTCTTCCTTATACTCTTCAAACATTTAAGATTAAATTATACTTACATTCCATCACTTCTTAAATCATACTCATACTTTCTCTCTTTTTACCCTTATATATGTAAATTTAAATCTTAAGATAATTATGACAGTGTTTCTAAATAATAAGCAATAATAATTATGAAAATTTTGTAAAAATTAAAACCAGAGTCTAATTTACATTATATTATTTTACTTTAAAAATGAACTAAATCTTCTTTTAAGATACCCTATTCTCGTAAACAAAGTTTAATTAGGCTATTTAAATAATCTCAAATGATATGTATGTATAATAGTAAAGGATAATCAAGTTTATTTTTAGTTTTCAATTTCTTTAAAATTAGAACTATATTTTTAAGACAAATTTTATGAAATAATAAAGATGTGTTGAAAAAGCAATCGCAAGCAACTGTACCGAACAACTATTAGGATCAAGATTCATTCACAATAGATGAACTTTAATAAAGAAATATTCATATACCTAAATTATAAATATTACTTGTGTATATTATTGGCATTATTATTACTGGTTTTTTATCCTTTTAGTTCATATTTTTAATGTTCACTGTTACATATACAGAATGGATCTTCTGCTGGACTCATGAGGAGATACTGTATATCCTCTTCCTATATATAAAGGGTTTTGTGTATCTTATTTAAGATAAAAGTTAAAAGATTATGATTTAGGATACCTCAAAACTTTTAGAAGGTCTTTGTCGTCTGATGTAGAAATGTGCATAAATAATTGAGATTATAGTTGAATCACCTTGATTGAGGACTATAGTACTGGGTAGAATTTAGTGGTGGAATGACCACCACGACATTATCTTTGAATGTAGGGTCCCACGATTCTTAACAGTGGCAATTCACCTTTAAAATAAGTGCTAAAATGTCTATCTTGGAGTCTTCATTATTTGAACCAAAAGTGTGTCTGAAATGGACAACAAAGCTTAGTTCTCGGTTCCTCTGCTCACTGCTTTGGTCACATTCATCCACAAGCTCAAATTAAATAACACCGAATATATATATATATAGATATACTAACACAGTGTCATCTTCGTTATACTTATTAATCGAATCAATAGTGTTGAGTTAGACATGTCACGTGTGTGATTTCCTATTCAGGTAGATGTCTCTCATATAATTTTATCACTTTGTAATTTCAGTCACAATTTGACAAAGTATACACTGTTCAGAACTTGTTTTATTCCTCTTGTGGTTGTCTTTGTAGATAGGAAAGAAACCATCCATAAGTGTAGTGAGACGTGAATAAAAGTAAAAGATTTGGTGATGGAAATAATGTTTATACAGTGGCAGGTCTGGTATCAGTAGCTTTTGTTTTCCTGTGATATCTAAAAGTGAGGATGAGAGGTATCACGTGCTGGCAAAGGCCACAGCTAGCCAGCTACAATTGCCAATGCATATGCAAGGTCCTGTCTCATAGCGCATGTACCATCGCTGCCCCCATTTTGTCCTGCTTCATATCACTTTCTCTTTATTATCTCCCTATTTCCATGTGCCATTTGTCTCTTTTCTCTCTTTCACTGACTAACACCCTATATTATTGCTCCTTATCATTCTATTCTATGCGTGATCATCCATTACTGCACTACTTTGCATACAATAACTACTCATACTATAACCCTTTGGCTACCTATACCTCTAGGGTTTTAACCACTACATGCACTCTCCATTATTAATCTCCTTTTGACTACCTACTGTTCACATTATGTAGCAACACCAATTAATATTTCAGATGCTTCTACCACAATTATTATCATTACAGAATGAATTATTTTGGTATTTGAATGATGTGAGTAGGTTCTTGGACAAGGCAGCAATCAAGGACCCAAAAACAGACAGCCAAGAAATCACCATGGAGAGGAAGTGGTATCTCTCAACCCTAACGGACGTTGAAGAAGTTAAAATGGTGCAGAGAATGCTACCCGTGTGGGCCACCACCATCATGTTTTGGACCATCTACGCCCAAATGACCACGTTCTCGGTATCACAGGCCACCACCATGGACCGGCACATCGGAAACTCCTTCCAAATTCCCGCGGCATCACTCACAGTTTTCTTCGTGGCAAGCATTCTCCTCACAGTCCCAATCTACGACCGCGTCATTGCTCCCATAGCCAAAAGAGTAACTAAAAACCCACAAGGGCTAACCCCTTTGCAACGCATGGGCGTAGGGTTGGTGCTTTCGATCTTTGCCATGGTGGCTGCAGCACTGACTGAAATAAAGCGGCTGAGAGTGGCAAGTGCCCACGGTTTAACACACAAACACAATGCTGTGGTTCCCATCAGCGTGTTCTGGTTGGTACCACAGTTCTTCTTTGTGGGGTCGGGAGAGGCCTTTACATACATAGGGCAGCTAGATTTTTTCCTGAGGGAGTGTCCGAAGGGGATGAAGACGATGAGCACAGGATTGTTCTTGAGCACGTTGTCTTTAGGGTTTTTTCTTAGTTCCTTGTTGGTGACTTTGGTGCACAAGGCCACGCGTCACCGTGAACCATGGCTTGCGGACAACCTTAATGAAGGGAAACTGCACCATTTCTACTGGTTACTGGCTGTGCTGAGTGGTGTGAATTTGGTGGTGTACTTGTTTTGTGCAAAGGGCTATGTTTACAAGGACAAGAGGCTCGCCGAAGCAGGCATAGAGTTGGAGGAAGCAGGCACTGTTTCCCATGCTTAGCTTTGAGTTTAAGTTTAACTTCTTAATAGGCTTGCTATACAATACACTAAGCAAAATTTTAAATCAACTAATCAAATGCTAAACATGCCGTATCCATGTCACTGCTTCAAAAATTCAATAAAAAGAGGGAGAGGTGTTTAATATGTATATATATAATTTTAATTTATATGAAGTTACTGAATAACATTATTTAACGTTTGGATAAAAATTATAACATTTATAGCATATTCTCGTTGTTTACCAACCAAAAAACGAAACCAAAATTACTATAGAAATGCATAAAATTATTTCCAAAATATGTTCAATAAAGAAAAAACTAGTTTTTAGAAGGAAAATTATCTTTTTTTTTTGACAAACAATTTTTGATAAATTTGACAAAGTTTCTATAAATAGAATTAAATTAGAGTAATTTTTTATTTTTTTAACTCAAATAAAGTAATAAAGTATCATTTTTTATCCAAATTAATAGTTTGTTAAAGTTTGTAAAAAAAAGTTAACCTGTCATTTTCCTTTTTAGAAATTGAGATATGAGGATTTCCGATTTTTTTCTTCAAACTTTATTATTTTGAGGACGGATCTCGAATATTATATGAAATACTAAAACTACTAGGTACTTATACTTTGATTACTAACTTAAACTCACCTGTTTCGAAAAAGGAGTAAGTTAGCAAGTTATGTCTTGAACGCCTTTTAAGAAAATCGTAATTAAATTTTCTAATGTGTAGTAAGTTAGAAAAATAATCATATTATTAATTCTTTAATTTGACTTGTTAGTGGCCTTTATAAAGATAGAAACAATTGAACAAAGAGCAACAATCCAATATGGTTCTCAAATATTATTGTAAAAGTAAGTAACACTAAAAAAAAAAAAAAAAACTTTTAAATAATGATAAATTTGAGTGGTTAAAAATACGTATTTAGAGACCAAATTAGAGACTAATTCTTTTGATAGTCAAAATCTTGTAATTAATGTTAGTGACCAATTCATAATAGAAACTATTTTAATTACCAATTTAGATATCAATTATAGTTTTTTGAAACTATGTTAGTCACCAATAATTTTTAGTTTATAAATTGATATCTAAATAGATTACTATAATGAATAGTTATTTTTTGTCATTAAAATTAATCATTATTCAAAAACATTCTTGTAGTAAGCGGTTTTCTTTTCTCCCTTATCCGATCGTGCAAAGTCGTATGATTGAGTTAAATTCTGTATTTAAATTAGGGGTGGCAATGCGGGCCGGCCCGTCCCGTTTAGGCCCGCCTCGCCCCGCACATTTTATGTGGGCCGCATACTCTGGCACGCCCCACATATATGTTGGCCCGCGGGCCTACGGGCCGGCCCGTTTTTTTTTTTAATTAATTAATTTATTTATTTATTTATGATAAAATTTCAATGTTTAAAAATTGGGAAACTTTAAGAAGTTCACAAAATTAAGTAAAGACTTTGAGGAATTAGATGATAAATTGATAATTCAACATTTTCATCATATTCATACTATGACATACATAATGTATTCTTTAAATTTTAGCACATTAAAAATTACATAATACTTGTCTTTTCCAGTTATACAAGAATTTGAAATGTTAATGCAAGAGTCCATAAAAGAAGTAATTAATATACACAAGTACAAGTTT
>Ga0209589_1010137_pt1 | contig 13845 bp, 5 predicted proteins | sample CowpeawhiteBW_FD_187525 | JGI IMG/M metagenome (GOLD analysis project Ga0209589, IMG submission 187525) | Root nodule microbial communities of legume samples collected from California USA - Cow pea white BW (SPAdes) (version 2) | ecosystem: Host-associated > Plants > Roots > Nodule | place: USA...
AAAAAAAAAAAAATATATATATATATATATATATATATATATATATATATATATATATCAGCTCTCTTTTATTTGATTATGAAAAGAAAATAAAAAATAATGTAAATCCCCTATTGATCTTTAATGTAGGGTTGGTTTTTTTCTTTTTTTTTTCTCTTTCCTTTGTCATTCTTCTTCTTTTTTTTCACGTGATCATAAATATCTAAAAAAGGTCGGGGGAAAGTCTCACCATTAATGAATATAAACAAAGACATCTGGCTTGTTTATTTTTTTACTCATTTGTTAGAAATCAAGGTTAGGCCCAGTTTAAGTCACTATACTATAATCACTATTATCTTCTAAATATAGTTAAATAATGAAATTTTGTTAATTATCTCCTCACCAATATTTTACTAAACCGTTGCATTGGAACCTACCAAAGTAAAATAAATAACTTGGGTATGATTCATTTGTCCCATGATTTGAAAAAGGACGTGAGAGTAGCGAATTATATTGCCAATTTTGGCCATTATGTTGAGAGAAAAGTTGAATAACACAAAGCATGGCATGTTACTATTTTCTTTTATTAGAGTTTATTTTTTACGTACAGCATAAGTATTTTATAGTATCAATTAATGAAAACATTATTTTAAAATGATTATTATAAAACCAAAAAATTTATAATAAAAAATATTTTACATGATGAATACATATTATTGTATCTACCTACTTAACTTACATATTATATTATCTAACCCCGTATTCCTACCCACCACGTGATTGGTTGAAATTGCTTAGTTCCTTTTTGGTTCGCTATCCATGTTTTAATACATATTAGGCTTCACCGCTGGGAATTTATATATATGTCAACATTTTTCTTATCAAAGAAAAAACAATATTTCTTTTACCCTCAATTTATACAGAGCGTGCTAAATTTTCTTTTGTGTTGTATAAAAATATATAGCTTGTAATTTCATTCGACAGATAAATAATTTCTAACCGTTATAATGAAAATAATAATTAGCTGTTAAATATATAGAATTTTGTTACCTGATGTTACAGCTATAAAAATTCCAGAAAGATCTGCTAGTTCAGTTCTCAAAATTTGATTCTTAATATTGTTTAATCTATTATGTCCGTAATATCTTTATTTTCTTTCACTATGTCAAATTTTGTTATCAAATATTATTTGATGTAATACAAAAAAAAAAAAAACTTTATCATTTATGTTATGTGCTTCTGCCATGAAAGAACAAGAGATTGATAGGGATGATTAATATAACGATTCGAAGAAATGATAAAGTGACTTAGTAATTATACGAAGAAAAAAAATATCGTGGATTTGATGTTAAAAAAAAAGTGTTTGTGTTTACTTTCTATGTATAATAAATGTGAATCATACCTTACTTTCACCTTTTATATATCTATATTATACAATTATTCTATAATGTAAAATTGAAACTTTTTCAGAAGTTATTTTAAGCATATTGGAAAATATTAATTATGTTAACAGAAAATTTGATTACTTTTGCAATGCGTTCAAAATAGTTGATTATCTTATGTTTCATAAGTTATACAAACAATTAATTTAGATAATAAACAAATTGTTCAGGTAAAATTACTACTCAATCTTTGTGACTGTTTATATTAAGTTTATTTATTAAATTATGAATAACGGGATTAATTATTATTAAATATAATCTATTGTATCAAAACCAATTATATATCTGATTAAATTTTTGCACAATCATTTACTATTGATTTTTATTTTTCTATTTGATTCTTTTTCCCTTTATATCTTTTCAATTTTAAGATAGTGAAACAATCACATGCAAATAAATGATTAAATTTTGTATTGGATAATACCTTGATTAATACATTAGCTAGTTGAGCATGACCGATATAAACAGCTTTCGATAATTTGGTTTAGCTAACATTCAACCTTATAAAATTAAATTTTACATAAAAATTAATCTCATTATATATATATATATATATATATATATATATATATATATATTTTTTTGATACAATCTCTGATAAATATGAAAATTGAATTTTCCTCGATAAAGCTCCTCCCTTCAAACGCCACCATTAAGTTTGGTAATAAATAAGATTGGTGAGTGACTTTTTAAAAAAACAATCAATGAGAACTCGAAATTAATGAAGAACTTTCTACTGCATGCATTTTTTTCTTTAATATTTATTTTTTAATATTATTTATATAATACAATAAAAAAGTTTCTACTTTTCTTCCTTTAATACTTGAATAGAGACAAACACTGGTAAGGTTTTTTTCTTTCTTTATTTTATTTAAGGTATCAATTTGGTCTGTTTTCCCAATCAAGCTTCTCCCATTTCACTTTTACGTTAGTTCTTCTCCTATTTTATTACGGTAGTTCAAATTATTGTCAACATATTCCAAACCTTTCATTATTAATTTCTTCATTTTTTTTCTTCAATAATAAATGGAGGATGATGCTTCTTCACACAACTTTTCTAAAACAAGTAATAATGAAAACCACTGAATTTAAATAGAAAAGAAAGTCTACGCCGGTTTTATTCAAAGTGGGAAAATTTTGAAAACAAATAATTTAATAAACTTTGTCTTTGGAAATGTGTATTAATACCTAGAGTTGAATATGTATATATGTATCACTTTCTATGCTCATAAACTTGGCAAAAGGATGGTAGAAAATATAAGAAGTAAAATGCAAAAGATGAAAGATAGGGAAGTGTTTGTTAATAATTCATTTTTAAGGATAAAGATATAATAAATAATTTGAGGATTAAAATGGTGTAGAAATGCAAATAGGGATGAGGTGTGATGAAGTAATAATGTTTTTTAACATAGTAATTAAATTTAGAGTGGGTTAAAAAAGTAAAATAAAAAGAAAAAGAAGTGCGTAAGTAGGAATATTTAGGGATTGAGGAAAAAGAGTGTTGAGTGTGAAAGGAAAAGATTTGGTGATGGGACATAACAGTGTACAGTAGACGTAGTGGTATAGCTACAGTTACAGTACTTTCTTTATTGGTCGCTGTCCAACTTGTACGTACCTCTTACCCCACCATCACTTTCGCACTTTGCACCCCCATTTATTAATTTCATTACTCTCAATTCTATTTCTTCAAATAATATCTCCTCTTCATAAAATAGATCGTGGAGTATTTCTGATCAGTAACAAACAATTTTATTTTCTTGTATTTTAAGTTTTTAATTTTAAAAGTTTTTCTTTATAATATTTTCAGTTTTTAGTTTTAAATATTTGTTTTCCAGTGTTGTAATATTAATTAGGAGTTTTTTTGTTTGTTCAAAAAATTTAATTCTTCGAAGTTTCTTTTTTAGCTTTAGAAGTGTGGCTTTTAATATTTAAAATTTTTAATTTCAGAAGTTTGTTTTGGATTACAAGTTTTTAGTCTTATAAGTTTCTTTTATAGCACTTCAAGTTTTTAATTTCAAAAATTCATTTTCAGATACTTTATATATTTAGTCTCTAATTTTTTTAAAAATAATCTTCTAATAAATACAAGATAATTCAGATTTTGAAAGATAGCTTAAATATTCTAGTTTAAGACCACTCAAACTTTGAATGAGGACATTCATATTTTATTGTAATTTATTATAGTAACCTAGGTTGTTTAATTTTGTTTATTTGGTTCAATTAAAAACATCGTGATAACTAGATTCGTTAAAGTGTAAATGGTATTTTAAATAGTGTAGATTAACATTTTAAAATATATTTAATAGTTATACACATTATAATTTTAATTATTCTTCTGATTTATAAAGCCCACCGTTTTTATTATTTTAAAATTCTTGTTCACTTTTATGTGGGATTCTGATTTTGTTTAACATTTTTTTATAAGAAAGTGCAAATTTGTAGATACTATAGAATATAGGACAATCTGAAGTTATTATATAATCTTTTTTAGTAAACTTTTCTTTCACTCAAATGTTTTTTTCTTTCTTTTTTTTGGGATGCATACACGAGATTTATTCTATGCATCTAAGCTTAGATATGTTGAACTAATCTCTATTTAATTCAAATCGATAATGATACATCTTATTTGTGAATTAGGATCTAAAAATAAGTAATGACTTTTACAGATTTGTTGAAAATGATTGTTCTTTTCTACTTAGGAAGCATAGAATTAGAGGTGAGGAGAGATAATAACTTTAATTAGTTATAATTATTATATATTTATATGTGATGTTGGATTTTAAAGTAGAATTGAAGCATAATGATAATATTTAGTTTAAATATTGATGTGTAAATTAAGTTTATAGCTTGTAGTAGAGATGGTTGACTTTGATATAAATATCATATTAAATGTTTGAATCGAAATGATTGTTAATTATATATGAAGATTTCTGGTTAAGGATATGGTTGAGAAGAAGTTATGAGATGCTTTTAACCTTATTTGAAATTTGAGATGAAGATTTCAAAATGGTTTATATATATCTGCTTATAATAGTAAATGCATAATATGTACACACAAAAACTTGAATGATGCTGAATTATTCCCGAGTGAATCTTGCGAAAATTTGGATTATGTTTTAAATTACTATGTAGTTTTGTGTAGCAAGATCCAAGACATGCAAACAAGGATAAAAAGCTTTTGAAATGAATAGCCCACAAGCCAAACACACAGTAGTCAACTATACAGCAAAATTTTAATTCAAGTAATCCAAATGTGCTGTACTCAACCACATGATATTTATCATGTTCACAAATACACTCAATAAGATTTTATTTTTCTAATTATGTCTCCAAAATAATTTTCTGCAAATTGGACGTAGAGTTCTATATATTAAATTGGAAACTAATCTAACACAATTAAATTTATTAAATAAAATATTAATGTATATTATTATTAATAGTAATATAACTATATTCAATTGATATCATTAATTAAATATATATATATATATATATATATATATATATTAGGGCACTATAGTGTTTTATTATTTAAATATTAAATGATATAATTTAGTTCCTTAAAAATTATTTTAAGAACTTGTTAAAAAATAGTATTTCAAAATTACAAATTTAATAAAAAATTAAAAACTAATTATTTAACCAGCTCAACTCAGTCCACCATAATCAATCATTACTTAGGAGGAAGTGGATGTAACAGAAAAAATAATAGGAGCCACTTCTTGTTGTTGTGACGATAAAATAACTCTAATGAACAACTTTTAATTCAATTATAAGTCGTAGCTTTCACCAAAAGAATTGTCATTAAAGTTCGTTGAGTTAATATGTGGACTTTCTTGATAACAAAAATTTTCATATAACAATCCATTCTTAAAAATAAAACAAATTAACTATAATAATTTTTTAAGTTATAAAAAGTAAAATATAAATATTAAAAGATGAATTATTCATCCAAATTTTGGATTGGAACAAAAATTTTATAAGATAATTATAGATGACTTGACATGACAAAATCCATTAAAATTGAAACAAAGACTCTTGCGTAATTTCTTGCAACAATTTTTATTGAAAATGTTCTTCGAAAATTACATAACAAATAATTCTGTCGGACTATACACTAAAATTCATATAGCTTTTTTTTTTCTTTTACAAATTCTTCAAATTCATTGATATTTCTTTTACGTTATCATAATTATTATTAAAATCTCACATACGATCTTGTTGAAGGAGCTTTGTGCGTGATACAAGATCTTCATCCAGAAATCAAGGTGTTTAATCGAATAGAAACTAGATCTTGAAGTGTAAGAGAAAAAAATGTCTTACCTTAAATATATAAACTCTATTTGGTTTAGGGTTTAGATATGACTTATAAGAAACTATGCACCACACGTAGAAGCGCGATTTTCTTGAGAGTCGGTGTTTGCAAGTAATATTCCAAAAATATTGAATAGATTCGAAGAATGACATATAAAAATATGCAGTAGAAAGTGGTAGAAGCTAAGGAGAAGGCAGGTATATCAGCCAAGCATTATTGGTTGAAACATCAATGTCGAATGCACAGCATAGCCGCGTCTGGTGTGGGAGATTTTTGGAGTAGGCCACATGTGAATGGATTGCACAGATGTTGTTGAAATTGAGAGAAGGAAAAGACATGTTTTTTAGGTAATTTTTTGTGCACTGTGGAAAGCAGCGAAAAAGCCAAGTAATTGTAAAAGGCATAGGTATTGTCTCGGGCAGAAGTGGCAAAAAAAGCCGTTGGGAATTTTGCAAAACCTACCCTAGCTTCTCATCATAATTCAGATTTTCCAAGCAAGATAGGGTGAGAGTGTTAGGGGAAGATGACTTCAGTAGAGCAAATTTCTTCAACAGTGTTTTCTTTCTGAATTCTTCTGATTGCGACAATGCCCAACAGATTCATGTTTCGAATAACCCTTCAAGATCAATGCTTTAATCATTCTTTAATTAATGCCAAACATGTTATTCGTCCAAGAAGTTTCAATTAAGGAGGCAGGAACAGACAAAGCCACTCACCAAAGAAAAAACATCTTTTCTATTCCATGCAAAAACTTTATACACGACTAATGTTTTTTTATGAATTAAATATATCATGAATCCATTTTCAAAAGTTCCCTGTTTCAAAAAAATATATAATTCCAAGATGTCCAGTAGGAACAATTTTTTTACTATTAAATAAATTAAATATTTGTAGTTAACTCGTTTAAATGAGCAATTCCCAGTTGTCGAACATTATAAAAGAAAGAGATGGTAGGAGGGTGAGCAAATAAATGTGGATGGGGAATTAGATGTATGCCCTTAAAATTACTATTTTAATTGACAATGATAAACTTAGTGGGGCAGATTATAGATAATGAAATCTTGAAAATGGAAGAGGGTGGGGCAAAGGATCCAGCTTCAGATTATAAATGGTTCCCCACCCTTGGGTCGGTTTCTTCGGGATAACACCAATATTTAATGGCCTTGGACCCACCAACTTTTTTCCTTAATATATGTTTTTTCAATCTTAATTATCTGGGATTCAAATTTATTCACCTTCATACTTTAAAAACATGGTTTTTATTAGAAGGAATGATATGAATACAATAAAGTAGTTCATTGTAATGTATACAAACCCGAGGTTGATGAAAGCATGATTAATAATTTTAATATTCCACGGAACAAGTGGGCATGATATTTAGTTTTCCCTTTTAACAGATAAATAAAAAAGCATCTCCTTTTTCCTTGAAAGATTCGGATTGATTTAAAAGTATCATCATTTTCCTTCCTTTTGGTTAAGAGTCAAAAAGCCTCATTCAACGAGGTGCATAGCTGGTTCCATGCCTACACCTATCTCTTGTAGAAGCCAAGAACAGACAAATTAATATACATATCATACTGAATTAGGGCATTCCATCCGAGGAAAGTACAATAAGCTAAGGTTATTTATATTTTAATGCAAACCACCACTACGTTAGAAACAGTGCCAAGAGTTCAGCGTTTTTTATACAGAATTTAGCTAAACCCATTTGCAACAAGCTCGTATTTTTATGATAAAAAACTATTTATCAAATGAAAAAAAAAACTAAATATTTAATATCTTATAAATACACAAAAAAGCACAGCTGTTACAGTAGGGCCTTACATGTATGAACTTTCCAGGATCAAAATCGTTCTTAAATTAAGTTGACCCACTAGCCAATTCAATGCTCTAAAAATAATAGTTGAAATAAAATGCAAAACGTTTATACATATAAATTCGCCTAAACATAATTGTGTTCCTAATATAAATAAAATAATTGTTTCAAATTTTAAGAGTTTTGACTCTGTTTTTTTAATTATCCTTCTTGATTGCTGATAATTAGTGATATGATTGTAGATGGATGACACACACCTTGATTTTGTTGAATAGCAGAAGAAAACAGCACTTAGTTCTAAAGGCAATTCCTAAGTCCTAACTCCGAAGGAGAATCATGGGACAAAGATGCAGTGAGCTTGGCTTTCATCCGAAATTTTGGGCATCCCTTGATTGCGACAGTTGCTACATAAGAGTGCCGAAGCAGTACCAGACAACCTTTAAGCCTTGTGGTCCTGTGCATCTTAGGTTCTACAAACAATTAACTTTCGAAATCCATACATAATTTGCATGCGCAGTAATAGGTTTTCTGTTTCATATGTTGCAACATACACTCTTCCTTCTAGCTGCTATCTTTAATTTAATCTATCTCACACAATTCGCTTCCACACAAACCCAAACTTCTGATAGTAAATTCCTTCTGGTTTTATCTTCATATTATTATTGCTCTCTTTAGCATTTGGCAAGATATCAATTCAATGAAAACTTTTAAATTTTCACATTATAACAGATAATTATGTATCTGATGTGTAATAATAATATATATAATAATATGAGCAGGTGCCTGTGATTAAACCTGAAGTGTCTTTCAATCTGATATGAGTTTTCTGAGTCCAACAATCACAGTATCACATCAGAAGGAGGAAGCTTATCTGGTGGTGCACTGATCTCAAGGAAATTCAAACCATTCACACGTGCAAACAAATAGACAGATTCTGACCTGATTCTGATACATGAACTTCAATCTTAATAAATTTAATTTAAACGCAACAATATAAATATGGGGCTGCAGTAGGTCCATGTAGTGCAGTAGAAAATCTTAAATTTTTGTATATGGGCCTTTATTAATTTAAGAAATGAATCAAGTAGATTAAAACTCAACAACTAGTGGGTCCTTAATAATACCATGACCTAGACCATCAACTACACTATCATCATGTGCATCCATTTTTCGCCCTCTCTTTTTTTCTGCCGTCTTATTATACAGCTATATCCCTACAAATAAATATAAAAAAATCAATTATAAATTTTAGATGACTGATTTTTGAATTCTAATATGTATTTGTATGAAATATTTAATGATTTAGTTGTAATTGTGTCATATCTGTAGTGGGTATATAATAGTGATGTTATTATATAGAATTAGTTGTAGATATTTAGAAATTTATAATTAATAAGGTGGATGGGTGGGGAAGGATAAGGTTATAGGAAATGGGTGAGGAGTTTAGAATAAAAAAATGATTTTGCATGAATGATGAAGAAATAGCTTAGGTTAGCTAGGTAGTGTTTCATTTTCGTACATTCTCTATCATAATTTTGAATTGATAAGTGAGTTTGTGGGTTAGTGCATAGAAAGAGAGAGAAGGGAAAGAAAAAAGTGAGAAATGTCAAAAAAGCAACAGCTCATGGCTTAGATTTGAGGGACCCTCCAAATTCCTCTCTCTGGATTTCATAGTTTCCCTTTTTGACGCTTTCGAATTGGACTCCATCGTCACCCCTTTCTCTTTCTCTCTCCACCATCATTTCTTTCTGCCTCGGTTTTGGAAGAATATAATATAATATACTTTTATTTTATTTTATTTTAGCTCTATCTATGTGTAATTTGCACCATCTTTAGAAAATATCATTACCACAAATTTTAGTTTTTTAAAGACCAAATAAATTTATATTTGAAATAGTACTTCAATTTGCCTTGTTGTGATAAATCAGATCATTGAATGTACATGTGAGAATTGCTTCATACTTCTCTTCTTTCTTTATTTTTCATACCTCCCTTCACACACACACACACACAAATGTCCACGGATTCCATTATTCCACGAGTTTATGACAATTTATGTAAAGAAAATGAAAATTATTTTTAATAGTTGGAAGTTTACCTGAAATTCATGAGTTTTGTAACTTCAATTAATTGTATACCCAAATATGAAAATAAAATAGCATTAAACGTATAACTTCAATAATAACGATTTTCATGAATTTTATTCACTTGTATGTTTCTTTACACTAAAAAATTCGAAATTTAAAAATTGAAAAACACCCAAAACCAAATATATTTGGAGAAAATTTTAATAAACATAAATAGAAAATATAAACATTACAAACTTCAAATCAAAATAAAATTAACGAGGACTGTTTCATACATATTGGCTCAAAAATCTTGATCAAAGTCAACTAATAAATAATTTTTACCTATATAAATAAATAAACAGTTTCGATAATGGTAATAAGAAAATAATTTTTATTAATGTCCACTAGAAAAACAAAAAAAAATAACTTTATTAGATAATAAAATTAAATAAAAAAGTTAGTTTTAAAGTGTAATTCAAATCAAATTACTGACTAAAATATTAATACAATGTAAATTTGAATAGGTTACACCAAAATATAAATTTTAAAGATTAATCCTTCTGAAAATAATTTCAATTTTATAGACTTAAATATAAAAAATAAAAAACATATGAAGTTAAATTTATACAAATTTTTAATAATTAATATTTCATTTATAAGTAACTTTATTTTAAAAATTTGATTAAAAAGATACCAAAATAAAATTTATTAATAATTATTATCAAAGAAAAATATATAGGAAAAATTAATTATGAGAAATTACGTCAACAAACCTGAAATTAAATATTTGTTCCCATTAATCACGAATATCTATTTAGTATCTGCTATGGATCTTATCCACGATTTTTGTTGTGCTATCTCCAAAATACTTTAAAGAAATCAACATTACCTATGATATACGAATACAATATTTGTATCAAATACGATATATATTTGATACGTCGATACATTTATTGTTGAAAATGATAAGATACGATACGTGATAGATGTATATTAAAAAATGTATGATAATTTTTAAAAACATTATAAATATATGATTGTTATTTCGTATGAATCTAAATTAAAATCATATGTGTTAAAATTGTCAATATAAAATATTATGAAATATTGTCATCAATAAAAATATTGTTATTTTATAAATTAAATACTTTATTAATAAATATTGGTAAAGTATCATAAAATATTAGACACGAGTACGTGTTGGACACGGACGCGTGACTCAAATTGAAGTACCAGTGCTTCATAGCAATATCCTAATTAAAATTGAATATGAGAGAGAATATAAATTGAAAAAAAAATATTGAAATAAAAGAAAATATATAACTATTATATTTAATTTAAATTCAAATTTATATAAATTTAAATAATTTAATTATTCTTATAAATTTCTAAAATTTTACTTTTTTAACTTTTCTATCAAATGACATATTTTACATTAAAATATTTTAAATTCCTTATAAAGAAAAATAATCAAAAACATTAGAAAAATAAATTATTTCATCTTAACACAATATAAATCTTATCAAAGTTCCACGATCACCATGCATTAACTAAGTGATACTCTCCACCAATAGAAATAGAGAGTAAATATAAAAAATGTGTCCCTAAAAACGTGCTATACAATCATTTTTTTTAAAGATTGAAAGAAAAAACTTCTCAAAGAGTTCTTTATTAATAAATTCACATATTTGATCTCTTTTGGTTACTATTGAGCAGAATTCATTGAACCTAATTAACTTGCTTGGTACATTATATCTTGTTCAAATGGTAGTGATGTGGCCATGATGTATCCAATTCAAAACCTACCTTTGTTTGTCTCATCAAAACATGTCTATTTTCGATCCCTGTGTATTATCGTTTCATCTCTTGTTTTTCTTCTCCTTCTTTGTTTCACTATGACAAGTTGGAAAAATTGGAGCAATCAAATCATTGAGAAAAAAGACATTATCACCAAGTGAGGAAATTTACCACTTGAATGTGTTTGGAGTCAAACATTTGCATCACGCAATCATTCAAACTAAACAACGACTTGTTATATTTTTAAAACAAAAATTGTATAATTCGACTTATGTGTTTGTGATGTTTTTGGAGTTTTTAAATATAATAATACATGTATGTTTCATTTTACAATGTAACCCAATGGTGCACACTACATTATAAAAACATTATAAAAGATACGGTAAAAAAAATGTTTTTATTCCTTAACTTTTCGTGTATTTTGAAATTAATTTATTTTAAAACTTTGAATCAAGTTAATCCTTCATCTTTCAAAATACGTGAATTTAGTTCTTTTAATCAAATTTTATTAATTTTATTTGACAATTTCAAGTGCGTTTTATAATAGTATTTGACTTAACATTAAAGGAAAAATGTGTAAAACAGTATAAACAACTAAAATATAATTCTAAAATGCGTACGAAAAATCAAATAAACCTAACAAAATTTAATTAAAAGGATTAAATCCACATATTTCGAAAGATGAAAGATTAAATTGGTCTAAAGTTTCGAAATGAACTAATTCCAAAATTTACCGAAAAAAAATATATATCTAATCCTATATTCACAAAACATAAAAATTATCAAGAAATAGATGGTGCAAAGGGATTATTATCAAGAAAGGATAAGCTTAAAATTATGGATGAAATGATGGAAATGAAAAGTGGAAATAATAGTTTCTGTAGAGTGTAACATCAAGTTGTTTTCAATATCAGCTAATATCTTTATAAACAAACGTGCTTTGTTCTCATTGGTATTTTCCATAGAACTTTTTAGGAAATCTTCCACCTCAAAATAGTTCGAAGTTAAAGTATATTTAACCTCAAGTTTCTTAAGCAACAAGCTATTAAAAACATATGATAAGTACCTACTAAATGGAAAATTTATTTAAGTTATTGCTAACTACATGTTCTTATGCTTGAACAACTACAAAAACTCATATTTATGGTATCTATTAGTGCATTTTCTGGTTTGGAATCTGTCAAAGAGTAGCTCCTAATTAATATGAAGACATTGATTGTCATACTTATGTATTTTCCCCTCTACATTGTATATGCATAACTAAAAACTGATTTATCTCAATAAATTAGTATTAGTTGAGAATACTAACACATCACATTCAAGTTTGAAAATGTGTTGTTTTTCAAAGTTTAGTTAGATTTAGCCAAGTTTAAGGATTATTAAACGGTATGCACTATATTTAAGAGCAATAATGAAATGAGAAAACTGAGGAAAGCACCGAAATAATTTGAGCACAGATTTGGACTTGAATTGATGAAAATGTAGTATGAAATCTGGGTAGAGATATCTGATAGGAGTTGGACAAAATTGGTGAGATATTATAGTGTGGTGGTTTTGAGGAAACAGGTAGGGTTAATTGGGGTTCAATAAATGAAGCTAAAAATACGAATGTAGAGCGATTTTATTTTGAAATAATAATCGAAATTCCATGGGTAGCAAAGAGACAAAGCATGTAAAGAAACTACACAGAAAGCATAATGTTGTAGTGCCATTTTTTTTGGTTATTGTGTAGATGACTAAAAAGGACATGTTATAATTGTGGGGGAGGGGTGGCTTTCAACCTTCAATAATTTCGAGGATCTTGCGGAATTTGTGACTCCAATATGTCCACTAAGATACTTTCTTTTCCACTCCTCCATTCTTGTCACTTAGCTAACACTTATTATTTATTTACTAATTATAATTCACTAACCTCAATTTTAACTCTTTACTTATTATTCATTTGGAGGCTTAAGCATCGTATATATACTAATGGATTTCTTTAATCGCTTACACTAAATACGTAGAATTTATTGTCTGAGAAAAAGATATATATATATGGGATATGTTCCAGATTTTCTTTCTGTGCCAATCATTTCATATCAATACCTGCAATGGTGATGAGGCAGACTCTATAAACACGTGTAACATGATCGACATTGTCATTTTTTGTGATCAACAATCTACGCTTCATCAAACATTGTCCTTTAAAGATTGAAAATCTCAGAAAAGCGTTGCATGTGTATGTGTTGCACAGGTGACGATTTTATTCTCTCTCTACATATATATATATTCACGATTGCATCTGATAATTTGCTTGGAGGGTTAAAAGTGTCGAGAAAATAAACTGTGGTTTTGCATAAATTTTGTTTATAATATTAGAGATAGTTAGGTTTATATATATATATATATATATATATATATATATATATATATATATATATATAT
>Ga0209589_1010144_pt1 | contig 13839 bp, 16 predicted proteins | sample CowpeawhiteBW_FD_187525 | JGI IMG/M metagenome (GOLD analysis project Ga0209589, IMG submission 187525) | Root nodule microbial communities of legume samples collected from California USA - Cow pea white BW (SPAdes) (version 2) | ecosystem: Host-associated > Plants > Roots > Nodule | place: USA...
GGTGTTTGGGATTTATTTGGTGAGACCAGATGGGAGTGGGTTGCGGAGGGTGGAGGTGGCTAAAGGGGTGGAGGGTAAGAGGGAGAGGTTGAATCACGTGTGCTTCAGTGGCGACGGAGAGTGGCTGCTGTTCACGGCGAACTTGGGTGGCGTGACCGCGGAGCCGATTGGGTTGCCGAACCAGTTTCAGCCGTATGGGGATCTGTACGTGGTGAGAGTGGATGGGAGTGGGTTGAGGAGGCTGACGTGTAATGCCTATGAGAATGGAACGCCCACGTGGCACCATGGGGATTTGGTCTTGTGTGGTGGAAGTCATGGTGAAGATTGGGATAAGTTGAAGGGCGAGTTTGCAGAACCACTTTGGATAACGTGTGACCTTTGATTTCTTCACCTATGTTTACCATTTTTCTGCTGTATTGTAATGTTAATTTTCATGCCATTGGCAAATAAATTTGGGTTTCTTTCTCTTGGGATCGCAATGAGAATTTATCTCTTTGCCCTTACTTTGAACTCAACGTGAGTAAACAACATTTGACTATCACATAATGATATTGCATTGCATACTGTATAAGTTGTATGAGGCTCAGCTAACATCATCTTCTGCATAACATGCGTGTGAGATTATGGCTGTGTTGATGGTGCACGATGACAGATATTGAAGATAACACAATTATTACGTTCAAAAGAAAGGAATATAATTATGTATATAACTATAATAGTTATGTAACTCTTTCAAACACAATAATCAATTATGTTTTTCTGTCCATTGATTTTGCATAAATTATTTGAAATATATGTGTCTATTATTAGTACGACTGATATATGTAAATATTGTAAATGTTTTTTTTTTCTTTTATTAATTTAAATTAAATGTGTACATCGATTAGTTTTATTGTTCCTACCTTAAATATGTTAAAATAAAATAAATTGATTTACAATTACAATTTTTTCATAAAATTTAATTCTTAATTCTCTTTTTTCTTTTCATTGTCAATTTCTTTCGATAATTTCAGTCGTATTTCTTTTATATTCCACAACACATACATCAATCACATGTGTAAGCTATTTTCATCGGTTATAAAACAGACGTCAATGGTCTAAAATCGACGAAAAGGGATGATGGCGTCGGTCCAACGACAGTAACATGGACCACACCCATTTTCTGGTGCAAAGCTCGTTTGTTTCGATTAAACGGGGACAAATATTTGCTACTTATTTATCGTCGACTCAATCGACAAAAACACATAAAAAATATGATAATAATTTCGTATGCGTGGGTCAAGCCCACAGACACTTGAAACAACTGAAAAATTTTAGACAATTTTCATCGATCAGAACAATGCAAATAGGGAGAATTCAATGCATTCTTCTTATTTTTGCATAGGCTAAGCCCAAGAATAAATGAAAATTCATGGCTGAAACAAGGCTTTGTGTGGGTTAGCCTATGCAAACAATTTGCACTTTAATCGTTGGTGTCGACCTAGTGTGGGCTTGACCCACACAAATACCTACAAAATTTGTTATGAATTATTTATTTCCAGGCACATCCCAAAATTTGCATCTAGACACATTTCAAGCAATCCAGCAATCTTGATGGAGCTCCTTGCACGGATTGATGGAGAAGGAGCTTCATAGGTGCAACAAAATTGGATTGGAAGCAAGGTTAAAGGCCCTTGAGCAATGGAAAGGTTCAGTGGACATGAAGTTCTATGAAGGAGAAGTTATCCTAGAGGAAGGAGGCTAGAGCTAATCTAAAGAGATTTCTAGCTAGTATGACTCTCAATAAGGCAAATGTGTGGAGTGCTCTCAACATCAAGGCATTAACCATTCAAATAAGAGTAACCAGATACAAGCTAAGGAGGCTCCCATTTGTAGTAGAGAAACCTTCCTCAAATGCAATGCAAATGTGTGTGGAAATGGAATGAGAATGCATGGCTTAGGCAAGATGCATGCCTTCTAGATCCATGATTCATGGATTGTGTGCCATGTGGCAATTCATGCCTTCCATGCTTTTCCACCATATGCAAAATTAGAGAAAGATACTCCTAAGAAGCTTCTCGGCCAAGCTTACAAAGTGGGCTTGAATTGGCCCAATTTGGAAGCTAGAAACAATGTACCTTGGCCAATTATTTTGGAAAGCAAGCCCAACATTTGGCCCAAAAGAAAAGACTTTGCTACTGAATTTACATGAAGTCCATCATATTTTGATATCTTCTTTAGCCTAAGAGAATAGCATGTGAAACCTATTAAGCTTATTGGGCTCTTGTTGCTCTAAGCCCTCTTGTATCTTTCTCATCATACTTCTAGTAATTGGACCTTTTGATGAGCTTGGGCCTTGAGTTGAATGTGGCCCATGTAGTGGGCTTGGGCTGAGTCCATCAAATCCAAGATATCATTTCATTTATTTAAAAGTGAAACTGCAAACATAAAACTAAGTACATTTGTGAATTTGATTAGATCAAATTCATGAGTATAAAATCCAAATAAGACAAGTCCTGATATTGTCATTACAGTCACAATAGCACTTCATTCTATGTTTTCCTACTTAGCCTACACTACTTAGCCTATAGAACTAGTAGCAGCCACCTCTAATACAAAATCCACAATGGAAGAGAGAAGGATTGCACTAAAACTTAAAAAACTAAAAACTAAAATGTAAGAGATTAATCTCTAAATCCATTTTATGAGTATCCTATAATATAATTAAGAAAGTAAATTGTTATTGTTAGAAAGTGTATACATAATTTGATAATAAACAAAGATGTACCATCTTCAAGGAATGGGTTGATCATCCAAGTCTTCCTCATAATGCGGATGCACGTGACTAGTGCTTGTTAAAGTGTCTGCAACCTATTTCTCCAACATCATGGCTAAGTATTGCTTGATTAAACTCAATTCTTCTTAAACGAGAACATATTTCTTATCAGTTTCATCAACTCTCAAAGTGGCTTGTTTTACTTCTTCTAGAAGCCTCTCTAGCTCAACCAACTATACCGGTCTTGGATGAATTGTGCAGCCTAAATTTGTAGAAGGTTGAGTGAGGGATGACACACCATGATGAATGTTGGTAGCCAAGTCCCTAGTGTTATAAACTCCGCCTCTACTTTTTCCTCCAACAACATCTTTCCAGCATTGAATATTTGTTGTTGTTGTAGTTCTTGTCGACCTATTCGTCATAGGATGACCATGTTTTCACTCTTGAGAAAATTTATGCACCAACCATATAAAATGTTCAATAATATTGTAAGCAAATTTGGTATACATGTTACAGAAAACTTACGAGTCCTAATGCAATCTCAAGGTGAGATTTGCGTCTTGTAGAGTGTAGTGCTCCACTTCTAACTGAAGCTCTATTTGTTTTATTTTGAGAGGATATGTCTTTGAACTCTTTACTCTCCCAATAGTCAAGCAACTAAGTCCAAGTTATTTCACCTATTGTCGCAACCTGAATCACGATGGGATGATGAACTAAAAGCAAACGAGTTTATAAAAGATTTTGGAGTCACCACCATAATTTGTTCAGGATTCGATTACACGTAAGGAATGTGTTAGCACCCTATAGCGCCCGCTCGAGGGCGACACCTTTAATTAAACATGCAAAGTTGATGTAGTTTTCAAAATGTTATTTTTTCCCAAAAATAATAAGATAATAATACTAAAAAGAAACAAAATTATTTTTTGGTTTCTTGAGCCCGAAAAGGATTGAACTTGGTCTTATGTATTTTCATTCAAAATGATAAATCTGGGTTATGTAGTTTCTTAAAAAGGATTTGATAAATTGTGCCAGTGAGAGCTAGGCTTGAAGGAAAAGGGATGTCGATGAGAACTGGGCTTAAGTGAACGAGTGTTGATATTTTTTAATTTTGAAAATATTTTTTGATCAAAACGAAAGGTATTAAGTACTAGGATGATGCAAACAATCGCTCGAGTACTCCTATCTTTTTAAAAGAAACACATTTTAAGTATTTAAAAAAATAAAGGCATTAAGTACTAGACTGACACGGTCGTTCGAGCACTAATTCCTTTAACAAACATATTTTAATTATTTAAAAAAATAAAAAACATTAAATACTAGGTTGATATGGATGATCGCTCGACTCAAACTTTTTATTCACAAATATTAAATGATGACCATGTATATATTCAACATTTATTTTAAAACAAACTAATTTTATTTAACTGAAAGTAACACAATTAAGCATTTTATTAAAAACGAAAGGATACTAAAAATATTTATCAACTGACCTAATTTAAAAAGACAAGTAAATAAAGCGCACATAATAAAATGTAAGGTGGCTTCTCCCTGCACCTCCAAAGCTTTCTCCAATACCCCAAAAAGAATTTTAATTTCACCTTTGCCCTCACAGTAAAAATTAAAACGTAAAAAGTAACTATTCTCTCTCCTCTATTTATGACACAACCTAACAACCCTGCACCCTCAATATTTACGGATGTCGACATCCCGTTTAGACTTATGAGTTGCGGATGTCGACATCCGCAATACAATTTTCATAAAAATCATTTTTAATTTTTTAGAATTAAATCAGTTTCATATAATTGAAAATAAATTAACCAACTACTATATTAATATTTATACATGTTATAATGTGGTTACTACATCAAATGGATCAAGAATCAAAGCCAAAAAAAAATTCAAAATGAAAATATAAAAAAAATAGGTTGCGGATGTCGACATTCGCAATACAAAAATTACATACGTTTCAACATTATTGCGGATGTCGACATCTCCAATACAATTTTTCATAAAAATCATTTTTAATTTTATTAAAATTAAATCAGTTTCATATAATTGAAAATAAATTAACCAACTATTATATTAATGTTTATAAATGTTATAGTGTGGTTACTACATCAAATGGATCAAGAATCAAAGTCAAAAAAAAATTCAAAATGAAAATTAAAAAAAAGGTTGCTACCCACAACACAAAAATGACATTTGTTTCAACATTATTGCAGATGTCAACATCTGCAATACAATTTCTCATAAAAATCATTTTTAATTTTTTTAAAATTAGATCAGTTTCATATAATTTAAAATAAATTAACCAACTACAACATTAATGTTTATACATGTTGTAGTGTGGTTATTCCATCAAATAGATCAAGAATCAAAGCCAAAAATAAAATATTCAAAATGAAAATAAAAAAAGTAAAAGAAGGTTACGAATGTGGACATCTGCAACACAAAAATAACATTTGTTTCAACATTATTTCGGATGTCGACATTCACAATACAATTTTTCATAAAAATCATTTTTAAAATTAAATTAGTTTCACATAATTGAAAATAAATTAATTAGCTACTATATTAATGTTTATACATGTTATAGTATGATTACTGTGATCAAATGGATAAATAATCAAAGTAAAAAAAAATTTAAAAAAAAGGTTGTGGATGTCAACATCCGCAATAAAAAATGACATCCGTTTCAACATTATTACGGATGTCTGACATCCGCAATACAATTTTCATAAACATCATTTTTAATTTTTTAAAATTAAACCAGTTTCATATAATTGAAAATAAATTCACCAACTATTATATTAATATTTATACATGTTATAATGTGGTTATTGCATCAAATGGATTAAGAATCAAATAAAAAAATTTAAAATGAAAATTTTTAAAAAATAAGTTACGGATGTCGAGTGTAAGGTCCACTTTTTCTGCCCTAATTTAAAAAGGGATGCCCCATGTGAGTTGGGCCTAAGGGTTGGCCCAAAGGGAAAAACAGACCCTAAGTCTGTCCTAACCCTAACCCTCTTACTCACTTTTAGAATCTGCCCCTTTGTTCTAAGAACTGCAGTCGTTACTCTGCTAGGGTTTGGAATCGTCATCGCCTAGCAAGCTCAGCCTCATTCTTCCATTCCGCGTAAATCTCTCCCAACTCAAGCTCTATGTTCATTTTGTCTCTCCCTTATGTTCCCAGTTAGAGCTTTCTAATGAGCTCGTTTTGGAACTTGTCCCATTGTTTTTCATTTCGCGAAGCTATTCCTTAAGCTATTGTCCTTCACTGTTCGAGTATCAAAGCCTTAGTTAACGTTTTCCAGGTACGGGGAAGTTAGGGCTTACTGTTTTATTTCGTGTTCTTATATGCTTGGTCTTGTTTCGTGAGTTGAATGTTGGGTGCCATTATAATCTGTGTGGGAGCTGTTAAAAACATGTTTTGGTCTGTTTGGATGCATCTGCTTGCGTGAATAGGGACGGGTTCTGGTTGTCTCACCCAAGCGAGTACATCTCGCCTAGGCGAGATTAGCAGTAACTCGCCTAGGCTGCTTGAGCGAACGGTCGCCCAGGCGACGAGCACCAGTTTTGAGCGAGAACCCATCTCGCTCAGGCGAGGTGGTCTCGCCTAAGCGAGTGGGCGCGATAGTGCCTTTGTTCCTGACTTGAGCCCTCGCCTAGGCGGAGGGTGCTCGCTTGAGCGAGGGAGACCTCTCACCTGAGCGAGGCTCTTCTGCCTGAGCGAAGGGCTGAGTGAGGAGTATGTATGTTGATGGATTTCCTTGTTCTTTGATGTTGAATATATGTATGAATTTTTTATGCCCTTCTAAGTATGAATTGAGTGGCTTTGCATGAATAAGATGAATGATGAATTGTGATTCATGAGTTTTAACATGATATGGGTGTGCTTTTGGTATGGGATGATTCATGGAATTAAAGTGATGTGTTGGTATGGATTTGGCATGAGACATGAGTGAAGATTGGTTAATGAACGTGGCATGATGTCGGTATGAAACACACTCCTACTTTCGTGGTTTGAGATTGACATGGGATACAACGGAGGATGGAATTGCCAAGGTTGGCATGGGATATTTACATATGTGTGTGTTGAATAATTACTTGTTTTGATAATGTTTTGGTATGTGGTCAGTGCGTAATTCCTTGAAATCCCTAGGTGGGATTTTTCAGGGTTGTGCTTCAGTGGTCGGGACGTAATTCCATGGCCCCTGTTAGTGGGTGTCCATGGTGGTGCCCCATCTGTATAACTAGGTAAGGATTCAAGGTAAGGTTGCATCCTGACACTCTAAGGAGTCAGTTAATCTCACCTAGAGCGGACTGAATCTTGTGGTGAGAGTAGTAGGAGGCCTGAAATTCATTAAGGGCTAACCTTGTGGTGAGGGAAATTGATTCATTGTAGCACTTGTAACACATAGCTCGAGGGTGAGCAGTTCGGGGGTGAGCAGCTCGGGGGTGAGCAGAGGTATCCACCACAAGTGCAAGCATCCGCTGAATCCGACCAGGTTATATGTATCCGGATGAGTCGAGTCGCGTCTTTGTGTATTGCTTGAGAAGTCATAACATGTTTGGTTGATATGTGTATATGGAGTGGTGAATATGTATTTGATCGTGTGGATGAAAACTTTTATGCTCTAGCTTACCCTACTTTTATTGTTGTGTGTTCTGCTGTGTGATACTCTCTTTTGCGATGATCATCAACTTGTTGGTGTGAGCAGATGCGAGGAACACCTGTGGACAACAGGGAGGTGATGGTTCCACTGCATAGTCTGCTTGGACTGGACTTTAGTTCTTTGGGCTTTTCTTTAGGGCTTTGGCCCATGTATTACGACATGCTTTAATACTCTATCTGTATCTGTCAAACTCTTCAACTGGTTTTCTTTCGACATCGTGGTGTGCCTAGCTTTGTAGGGGTGGTGTTAAGTACCCCAAGACTGCGCTGTTATACTTTTGTGTGTGGCGTTTCTTTTAATTAAGTTTATAAATTAAATGGGACGTTACATCGAGACATCTAAAATATAAAAATGACATTCATTTAAATATTATTTGTGATGTCAACATCTATGATAGAAAGTAAGTGAAGTTATTAGAGTCATAAATTATGACATTTAATGATATCGGAGAACGTTTTGGAGACACTTGGAGATATAAGAAAAAGTTTTGGAGGTTCATGGAGAAGCAAATGTAACTGAGCAACATACATGTATAAACGCAGGCCCAGCCCATCATGCAAACTCATCTGTGATTGGTTAAAATTAAAATGGAAAGATAATCTAATTATTAAAATAAGACATGGGTCCTACACATCACATCACACCATTCCATGCAATTAAAATTCCACCCTTTATAAAAGTTATCTTCCCCACATTTATCTACCTTCACGTAAGAACCAACCATAAAACCACACATGCACCAACAAAAAGAAAAAAAAAGGTACCGCACCTTACACACACATGTTACAACGGAGGAAAACATAATGCCATTTGAAAACACCAGAATCCATCAGACATTGAAACACACATTAATCAAGAAACAAAAGCTCTAAATAGACATGATTCAGATGACTATAATGTGTTTGGATGGAAGTGTGGAGCTCTACATATACATGATTCAGATGACTAATGTCTTTGGAATGGAGTTTGGATTCCGAAGAATGAATTTGTATTAATTTGTTGGGTTGTTTAGATGGAGAGAAAGATAATATGATTTTGAGTGAATATAAATAAAAAGTTTATGAAAGTTTATAAACGATGTGATTGATAAAATTTAATTTTTTTTAATAGATTAAATTGTATGATTATTATTTTGTCCTTCGATGTAATTAGGAGAAATATATTAAAATGGGATTAAAATTATTATTTAAAATTAAAAAATATAATTTATTGATATTATCATTAATAACTTGAAATAATTTATTAATGTTCTCAATAGTAACCAACACCAGTGCAGTAAGGTTTTGGCCCCGATTATTTTCGTTATTCTGCCTTAGTTTTAGACTCGATGCATATTGGGACGAGGCTAAAAGGGGGGTTATCACCCGAGGCCATAGAGGCACTTTTATGCCTCGGTTGCAAAGGGACCAGAGCCATAGAGGGATTTTTTTTCCTTGGGTCTATGAGAACCAAAGCCATAGGTTAACAATTTTTTTTTTAATTAAAAATTTCGCAGAGCCTTTGTCCTCGGTTGTGGTTAGAACGAAGGCCATATACTACCTTTTGGCTTCGGTCTTGGTGAACCGAGGCCTATTCTACCATTTTTTTTAAATAAATTGTATGTTTTATTGTAATTCCCACATTTAAACCTGCATATTATTTTCACAGACCAGCACAAACCAGAACAAAATATTTTCTCAAACATCCACAATCCAAAAACATTTAAAAGATAATTGAAATATCCACAATCCAAATACATATACCCTAATCAATACTATTGTACATTTGAATTATGAATTTTGCACATGATATCCTACCAAACTTTATGGACTTCGCAGGAATTGGCAAAGACTCTTGAATGTCTACAAAATAAGACATTAACTTAAGTTAGTATATAGAAAGACAACTCTAGTATACCAAAATTTAGTATATTGCAAAGTAATTGTTTTAATTCAAATATATATTATCGTTTCCCAATTAGTTGTAATATGAGCACGCACAATTGTTGTCATCCATTGCATTATATAGTAACCACACTCATATGAGCCGATTTGTCTATTACACTACATTATATCAACAACATTAAAATTAATTAAGGAAGAAAATCAAATCAAACAATTATAAATATATGAATAAAAAGATCAAACCTGGAGGGAACACCATGCAAGACATTTTGCCTTAGCCGTTGATCTCCCTAACAACATGTTATGTCCAATAATTGAACTATGATAAAGGGAATAAGTAAGGATACTTTTATATAACATGTCATATTCATAAGATTGAGATTGAGGTTTCTTACCAATTTATCACTTGTCTAAGATGGTTGGGGGGAGGGCGGTGCAAAGAGCAAAACCACATAACAAGGTTCTCCCTTAGGGAAACCACAAGTAACTACCGATGATGTCTGAGAAGAAAATAAATTCATTGTTAAAACCACAAAATTTCTTAACCACCGATGACAAACATTTTTGTTTAAGCGTCGCCACATTTGGAATATCAAATGTTAGCTACAATATAGAAAATGTCATCAATAATATTTAACATATTATCAACAAAATCAAAGTATAACGTTAATAACATTAATATTAGTTACCAATAAATCCTGCCATATCATTTCCCGATCAACTTTAGTGACATGATCAAAATATGGAGTAAGGATTGATATTCTCTCTCGTGCCAAAATTCCTAAATAGCTTTTGAAGACGTCCGTATAACGACTACTAGGCATTCCTGTGTTGACGTTAATATCAACATGTATTTTTTGACCATTAGCTCTTCTAATCAGGAGATGTCTCAACCTAGTGGCTCCTCTGGTGGTCTCTTAGCAGGTGCTTCATCCTCTGATGAACTACGATGTTCACTTATATATATGTGAAATGAAAACATCACAAAACATTAATAAGCAACATATAAAATCACATATAAAACATTATTTAACAAAACAACTAAATTTTTAACAAGAACACGAAATTCATACATAAAGTTATTGATTGGTCATATGTATATTCATTCATCGTGATCTTCTCGAATTGCTTGTACATCATCAACTAGAGGGATTTCATCAACATTGATCGTTCTTCTAAATGGGTGGGTGACAACAATATTAAGATCACTCAGATTCTCTTCATTAGGATCAATATGTTTTTTTTCCATGAAGAGTGGCAAACCAATGTTCAGACGTTGGATCTTTAACATAGAAAACCTGATATGCTTATTGTGCCATGATAAATGGCTCATCTCGATAACCCACTTTTCGAAAATCAACTAGAGTCATTCTTGATTCATCCATTTTGACACCACTCTTATTGTCAACCCACTTACATTTGAACAGTTGAATAGTAAACATGGTATAATCAACCTCTCATATCTCTTGTATTACACCATAGTATGTCATTGATCCAAATACATGATTTTGATCTTTAGATGTAGAAAATTGTAGCGACTCAGCTTCAAGATTGACTCCACTATTTTGTATTGTGCTTTTATCATCCAGAGACTTCGTATAGAATGTGCAATTATTGATTTCATAACTTGTACAACATATGACATCAAATTTCAACCCATTCGCTAACCACATCAAAGTCTCAGATTTAAACCAATGCATGAATGTTTTATTATGCTCCATCAAATGTCATTTCTCTGATTGTCTTGGATTGTTCTCTTTCACAGTGACTTTGTGTGAAAATAAGTAAGGCATTACCTCATCTGTGTTGTTCAATATGTATAGGTGTGCTTGCATAAACTCTTCGCGATCTTTGCTAACCACACTCACACCTCGGTTGCTGTTACTTATAAAACACCTGTTCAACCATAATCTCTAAGGAACTTCTATTGGTTTTGCTTTTGCCATGTAATCTGAACAAAACTCGACACTTTCTTCAGCAATATACCTTTCGATCATTGAAACTTCTGGACGATATTGATTTTTCACATACCCTTTCAAAATCTTCATGTAACGTTCAATGAGATACATCCATCTTAAGTATGCTGGTCCACAAAACTTGATTTCTCTCACTAGATGAACAAGTAAATGTACCATGATTTCAAAAAAAATGGAGCGAAAAACATCTCTAGCTGACACAAGATGATAACAATCTCGGCTTGAAGTTCATCTAACTTTAAAGGATCAATGACTTTGCTACAAATTGAAGAGAAGAATACACACAAACGCGTTATAGTTTGTCTAACACTTTTGGGCAAAATTCCACGAATAGCTATAGGTAACAATTGTTGCATTAAGATGTGGCAATCATGAGACATTAGGCCAACAAGCTTCAAGTCTTCCATGGACACTAAACTCTGAATATTTGAAGAGTATCCTTGAGGTACCTTAACACTCTTTAAACATAAGCAAAAACTTATCTTCTCTTGCCTGGACATAGTGTAACATGCAGGAGGCAAATAACTACGCCTACCAACCTCCCTTGGTGCCAAGTCTTCTCGGATCTTCATTTCAACCAAATCCAAACAAGCATTTACTCCATCTTTTGTATTTCCCTAAATGTTAACTAATGTACCAATCAAGCTATCACACACATTCTTCTCTACATGCATGACATCTATGCAATGCCTAACTTGTAACTTCGACCAATATGGAAGATCAAAGAATATTGATTTTTTTCTTCCAAGGGCTCGATGTAGATGACTTCTTGGATGTTTTACCAAATACATGATGTACTTTATTAACTTTTTTCATGAATTTGAATGCCAGTTAATGGAGTTAGTGCTTTGTCATTCTCTTGATGTCCATTGAATGTTTTCTTTAACCTTCGATAAGGATGATTAACTTGTAAAAACCTTCGATGGTGCAGATACACGGTCTTTCTTTCGTTTTTCAACTGATGAGATGTAGTGTTTTCTTCACATATAAGACATGCTTTATGACCCTTGACATTGTACCCCAACAGATTACCATAAGTTGGAAAGTCATTAATGGTGCAAAATAACATTGCATGCATCATGAAAGTTTCAGAAGCAACAACATCAAATACTCCAACACGATCAACCCACAACAACTTCAAGTCTTCAACTAGAGGATTGAGATATACATCTATGTCATTTCCAGGCTGCTTTGGACCAGATATCATCATAGACAACATCATGTATTTTTTCTTCATGCAAAGTCCAGGAGATAAGTTGTAAATGAATAATATAATGGGCCAACAACTGTGGTTTGTACTTAAATTACCAAATGGATTTATTCCATCGGTAGCTAAGCCAAAACGAATATTTCTACATTCTTCACTGAACTTGGGAAATTCCTGATCAATATTTTTCCATTGCATTGAATTAGCTGGATGACGAAGGAGTCCGTCACATCTTCTCTCAGTTGCATGCCATCTAATGTTTTTAGCGTCTTTAGGATTTGCAAACAAACGTTTAAGTCTGGGCACGATTGGAAGGTATCAGACTACTTTCAAAGCATATTCTTCCTTCTCTATTTGACCACTATCTTCACTGTTTCTTTTCTGCTTGTACCGTGATGACCCACACTTTAGACATTTTTTCAAATTTTCAAATTCTTTCTGTATAATATGCAATCATTAGCACATGCATGTATCCTTTTATACTTCATACCCATCGGACAAAGAATTTTCTTGGCGTCGTAGTTTCGAGTGGGTAGAGTATTTCCTTTAGGAAGCATTTCATTCAAGAGTACGAACACTTTTGTGAAGCTTTTATCTGTCCAACCATTGGTCATTGTCAAATTCATAAGTCTTAAAACCGCTGATAATCGCGTGAACTTAGTTGAACCGACATACAACGTAGTTTCTGCATCAGTAGACATCGTCTCATACACATGCGCTTGTACAAAAGCTTTTGCACCAACATTCCGTATCATGTCCTCCATATTGTCTTTTTCTACTCGCTCTTCACATCACTCTTCCCGTCGCTCTTTCATGGTGGAATCGACAACATGTTCAGCTTGAGAAACAATTGGAAAGTGTATTAATTCGTTGTGCCATGTCCATATTGTATAACTTCTAAGGAAACCATCACAAATAAGATGTTCCCTAACTTGAGTTGCATTCAATTTTCTCTCATTCAAACAGTTGACACAAGGACATCTGATACATGGTAAATTAATTCAATCTCGATCCATACTGAAATTGCATGAACAATTTTTGTAATCTTTGAATCAATTCTCACGTCGTAATCAAGGTGTGACCCTATTCCATTTAAGAAGATTCACTTTCTTTATTTTATTGGTACATATTACTTTTAAAATACATATCTTAAATTTCACGAAATTTTGTCAGCATTTCGCATTGGCCCTAAGGATACACGAAATGAAAGCGATTATAAACCACAATCAAATATGCACCCGAAGATCAATACAAAACACAGTTGACAAATATTCATGAATTTTAAGATATGTATTTTAATATATATATATATATATATATATATATATATATATATATA
>Ga0209589_1010145_pt1 | contig 13835 bp, 12 predicted proteins | sample CowpeawhiteBW_FD_187525 | JGI IMG/M metagenome (GOLD analysis project Ga0209589, IMG submission 187525) | Root nodule microbial communities of legume samples collected from California USA - Cow pea white BW (SPAdes) (version 2) | ecosystem: Host-associated > Plants > Roots > Nodule | place: USA...
TTGGTCTAAGTCATATGTTGTGTCAGTCTCTTGTGGTGCATAACTTGTGCTATCATGCCCATTATGTGCTATATCATTTTTTTGATTTTCACCATGTTTGGTCCAACATGAATAACTTTTATCAATTCCGTTGCATACTAAATGTGCTTCTAACTCATCTGCGTTCACTACCCTTGAATGACAACACTTCAAGCAAGGACAAATAATTCTACTAGGGTTTTTTGCATGCTCAACTGCAAATCTACGAAACTCTTTCACCCCATCTTCATATTCTTTTGATAATCGACTAGCAAACATCCATTTCCGATCCATATTTTCTTTGAGCTATCATGTAGTTACTATAATATTAGCTATATAGAAGTCAAGATACAATATAATAATAATAAGATTCTTATTCCTAATCTAATAATTTTAATTTCTAAAACATAAAGCTAAGGAAAATTCACATGCATACATATATTCTTCAAACTAACACCATTTCCAATAAGAAACTATAAAATAATATTCATGTTACCTCAACCAATTACATGGGCTTATTAATGATAATCCACCATCCAATTTTAGCATGCCAGAAGTTCTAGATAAGCCATTTGAGGTGCTTGTTTCTGTACCCAGTTAGTTAGTTGATCTTATGATTCCCAGATAGCAACTCCACGTCATTCATTAAGAATAACCTAACTCTGTTGTGTTTCATTCAGAGAAAAAAAAAGAAACAATAGAAATAAGTTGATTGAAGTCAAATAGACAAGAAATAAACAATAACAGTATTTGTTTGTGTACACACAAACAAGTCCATCATTTGTATTTGTATCCCCATATTTTAAATGCTTTTTTTATATATATTTCATGCACATTGTTGTGACTGTGAGAATTAAGGAAAATAGAAAGAGGTAAATTAATGTTAAGGAAATTGGGTAGGACTAATACTAAATTTTGAAGTAGTAGACTTAAACAAGGATAGATATATATGTATATGCAACAAAGTTTTTTCTGCATAAGTACATCTAGTGCTACAGTGCGAAGAAATGACAATAAAGAGTTCTACTTTCTAAGATCCTGTTAATGAGAATGAAAATACAATTTAGATGGGAAGATTTATTTCATTGACTGGTTTCTACCTATATCCGAAGGCAAGGTGATGCAGGTCCAATAATTATAAATCAGGAAGGGGATGGTCATATGTGAAGCCATATTGTTTGATACAGAGCTTAACAAGGTAAGTTATGGGTCAACGGGGGAGAAATTCTATATATTTTCACTCTCTTATTTTTCAATTCATTTTATATATTTTTACTCTCTTATTTTTCAATTCATTTTATATATTTTCACTCTCTTATTTTTCAATTCATTTTATATTTCTCTGCCCCCGGATTGTGGTGAGTTATGGGTCAACGGGGGAGAAGATATGAAAGATAATTTGTCTATATAATACAAAAAAAAACATTTATTTATTATTACAAGAAAGTTCTGGCAAGTGGCCCATCCAAACTTGGCGTATAGTGTTATTTCTACAAAACCAAACTTTTTTATGTAAATAAACAATGTTGGAAAGTGAGATTGGAGGTTCAGTAATTGGCTCACAATTTTTTTATTCAGAAACTTATTGAACTTTGAATTTAACGTAAACTTTTAAATATATGAGATAAGGTTATATCAACTTCAATGATCAATATAATATATCAATCATAATGTACATTAAAGTGATGAAAAAACTCGTATTTATCTAATACAAAAATAAAAAAATAGATATGATATATTATACTCACATTATTTATGAAAAAATATATATCATCAACGCATACAATGATCAATATAATATGTCAATCATAATGTACATTAAAGTGATGAAAAAACTCGTATTTATCTAATACAAAAATAAAAAAATAGATATGATATATTATACTCACATTATTTATGAAAAAATATATATCATCAACGCATATTATATAATTATTTGTTTAAAAAGCATACTTCATAAATAGCATAGAATCCACTATTTCTAAATATCATCAACGCATATTATATAATTACTTGTTTAAAAAGCATACTTCATAAATAGCATAGAATCCACTATTTCTAAATATCATCAACACATATTATATAATTACTTGTTTAAAAAGCATTCTGGCTGGATCCAATATTGGTACTCTTTAGCAAGGTAATGTTTCACCTACTTTGGTACTCTTACTGAGCTTGGTTAATTCCCAACCACGAGGGAGTAAAGATGAATGCTCTTCCTGCAACAATTGCATAAGGGCATCAGTACCATTCCACCAATCTTTGTTATCACTACAGAGAAAACTAGTCAATACTTTCAAAGGACAACATTAATGCATGAAGGAACATTTCCTACATGTTTATATTTAATGGATTCTAAACAGAAGTATTCACATCAAAAATCAAATGTTGCATCTATTGAATTATTTATATCATTGCGTGAAGAGAAAAATGGATTAGAAAGACAAAGAAGATGAACTTGACGACAAGCAAATGTATTAAGATAATTATGGCCTAATTCAATGTTCTGGTTGAAATACTTACCCACTCACCCGAATAACATAAACATACTGAAGAAATGGAGAAGTATAAAAGCGGAAAGGCACATTGAGTGTGGCATTAAGCTAACAACACAAGTTATAATCTCTTCCCCGCAACTGTAACCTTATTATTCAAGCACACTGCACCATTCCCTCAGGTTCAAGTTTCCTCATCATCAACATTATCCGAAGACACCCTTTTGCATCTTCCTACACACACAAAACACAATTTTCAGATAAGAAGAACATAGAAAGATCTCTTGCTAATCAAATATTACATGCCAATGATGCCATCAAAATTCATCTGTGTCTGATTCATGAGCATGGTCCTCAGAGAAGTTGAATACCAAGAACAAAAGATTTCTCAAGAAACTCACTCTGTTTATTAGTCTATTTCTTCTTCTGCCACAACCTTCACCTTTACAACAAAGATAGCTACATTTTTTCTGTATATAAATATAACCAACGCATTTTAGACTCTAACCACCAAAGATTCATTTTACATCAACAACCATCATGAGGCTTATTGTTTTCTCTCTAACTCTTGTCCTCATAACAATTGAGAAAGCAGAATCAATAAGCAGAGCAGATTTCCCAAAAGGGTTTATATTTGGAATTGCTTCTTCAGCTCACCAGGTATGCATTTCAGGTTTCCTTCTATTATTCAGCTCATAAAACTTAGACCGAGTTATACAAACCTTTTTCATTTTAATTTTCATTCATCTGCATAATTCATGTTAAACCTTAATACAAACTTTTACTTCAAATTCTAATTGAAATGACAGTTTAAGAAAGAAGGTAAACGTTTTCTGTCACAGTTTGAGGGAGCTACAGATGAAGGAAACAAAGGAGATAGCATATGGGATACTTTCTCAAGGATACCAGGTAGTGATGAAATTTCAAACTGCAGAAAATAAGAACACACCAAAATCAAAATCAGTAAAAGGGAAGTTTCTGATTTCTCTGGCTCTACATTATGATGATAGGGAGAATCGTGGATTTCAGTAACGCAGACATGGCAGTGGATCAATACCACCAATTTCAAGTGAACTAAGAAGTAACATTTGTTGACTTCAACTTCACTCTACCCACATTAGTTGCTTCAATTTTTCTTTCTCTACCCTTTTTGGTGCATGTGGTCATTATCCATGTTGAAATGCCTAGGATTAGAATATTGTATAAATGGTAAACAATTCGAACGATCACCGCCATGTTTATGACGATGATAACGTTTCACCAACCTCGCGGAATAGAGAATCAGCGTAATGGACCTTACCACATTCCTACCAGCATTTTGGTAGAATGCTTAATATCTTTGAATTCAGAATGCAGTCAGATTTTCAGTGTACAAAATTCAGAATAAGTAGTATCATTAATAATCATCAACAAAATAAAATAATACAAATTTTGTTTCCTAATTAATATTTACCATTCATCAGAGAAAAAAAAAGAAACAATAGAAACAATGTTACCTCAACCATTTCCAATAAGCCCTAAATTACAAACAATTTTTTGCAGACTGTGATATAGTAATGCTCCTGCCATGGTTGCCAATGTTTTGAATGTAAATGAATCAAGTTGGTAGAATTGCAAATGGTTTCCAGCAAATGGTTAAAATTGAAATGCAGAGTTTGCAGGGGTAGGTGAATTCAATATTAATTTGCAGGGGTAGGTTAATTTCTTCTCTGTCGCTCACTCACGCACAACCACAACCCCACCGTACATTTAAAAATAGTATTTGGAGTTTAGTATTTACATCTCCGGTCATGGTATAAGAAGAACAATAGATCATTTACATGGAGGGTTTACATAATCGATTATTAGTGCATATATATTCACATTGATGGCAAAGATAGATAAAAACAATACAAAGAATGAACAAAGATACAAAAAATCAAGGAGAAAGGAAGAGAATTTGGTATTCAATGAAGGACCGTGCAATGGTTGCTAGGAGAACTAGTTCGTTGTTGGAAAAATTGATGGAGAAGAAGAACGAATTTCCCAAACCCTTAATCAATATTGCCCACTCTAAATATCAATGTTGTTGTGCTTGGAGGATGCGAATGTTGTTGCTCTGGTTGGAGACGCGCCTGCTTCTACTGTGGTTGCTGTGGCTGCAGACAATAGCCACTTCTGCTGGTGGGAGACGAGGCTTTTCTGTTTTCGCGCGAGGGTTAGATGAAAAGAAAACACAATGGGAAAGATTGGATGGGGCGAGAGAATTTTTTTTATGATACACAGATCACGCTCTTCTGCATAAACGCTTTCCATTGATTATAAAACGCTATCTATTTCATCTATTTAAAATAATTTATTTATTTTTAAATATATAAATGAAACCGTATCATTTAGATGTTAAAATAAATAACGTTTTTTTGCTTAAAAGCTATATATTAACGTAATATAAATAGCGCTTAACTTTGTAAACGCTTTCTATTAGCTTATATTAAAATATTATTATTTTTAAAAGTATAAAACAAACATAGATAGCGTTTTTTCTAATAAAGCGTTGTCTATGTATAACGCTTTTTATAGCATTTGTTTAATAAAACGCTGTTTTTTAGCATGTGTTTTAATACATAGCGTTTAATTAAATAAGCGTTATCTAAATAACGTTATCTATTCCTAATTTTGGCGTAGTAATTATAAGATTATAGGATTATAAGATTATAAGATTATAAGATTATATGATTATAAGATTATAAGATTATAAGATTATAAGATTATAAGATTATAAGATTATAAGATTATAAGATTATAAGATTATAAAGTTATAAAAAAGATATCTTATTCAATAGATTTATTCTATTTAAATGGGATGTCACATTTTTATGGTAGCAAAGCCTTTGTTCCTTAGAGTTTGTGGGCTTGTCCTTGCTTATCTTTCGCTGTGTCTTCCTTGTCGTGTTTTTGTTAAGTTTTTAGTCTAATCAAGTTTGACTTATTGTTTCTCCTGTGTGTCCAATGATATGGCACCTCCTCGTATAGCTCATCCTCCTGCTCAAGGCGATATGCCAGATATCGCAAAGGCGATTGAGGCTTTGGCGGTAGTCGTGAGTCAACAAAGGAATGCTATGATACAGCAACATGAAGCTTCCATGCAGCGTCAAGAAGCATCTCTAGAGCAACAACAATTGGTTATGCAGCAGATTGAGGCTGCAAGGTTGGCTTCTAAGGCTACTCAGAGGCAACACATGGAAGCCCTTTAGTACTTGGGGGAGAACATGGTTGGTGGCCCCGTCTACGGTCCTCACTCCCAACCCCTGTAAGACCCGGGAAAATTAATTAATTAAATAATTAATTAATTAATAAATGCGAGTAGAAAGAGCCTTTATGGCATTAATTGTTGTTTAATGTGACGTGGAAAAGTACTAGCTCAAGTGGTTGAGAGTATTTGTTGTGTGTGAGAGGACTTGGGTTTGAGTCCTATGAATGCCAATTATGTGTTGTTGTTTTACGATTTATTTTTAATAATATGTAGGAGTATGGAATTTGTAATGTCAACTTATGTTGATTTGTGTATATCACCAAAAGTGAATTGGCATAGTGGTTGTGCTTTGGCATTGTGAGTGGAAGGTCACGAGTTTAAACCTTGCTAGACAGAACTTAACCTTTATTTTTACTAAATTTGGTTTGGAGTGAATGTGGCTAGGTAGAGAACCTAGCAGAATGGGGCAACTAAGAGGGTTGAAAAACTACAAAATAACTACAAAATAATTAGCAGATTGAGAGTGTGAGTGGAGTTTTGGGTGTGCAAGGGCTGAAGCAAGAGGGAGTCTGTGAATCAAGGTTGTTGTCTTCTCAATTTTTGATCACTAATTCCAGGTTAGGGGAGTTGTCCTTGGTGCCTATAAAATTACTTATGTGTGTTATGATTTTTGGAACATTGTGATTTTCAATTGAATTCTGTTGGATGTGAAACTCGTGGCATGTATGATATGATTGGAAAATCTGGTTGGTTTGATGTTGGATGCAAAGTCTTTTATACATTATATGAGAGGGATGAGGGTTTTACACTTGCATGGGCAATACTGATTTAATTTCGAGGGTTGAGACTCCAAATGGTTATATAACATGTTTGATGGTTGTTATTCATTGTTTTATGCTTGGTAATGTAGGAAATATCGAATTGGTATGGTTGTGATTTGGTTGGCATTGTTTTGGGTGGTCTATGTGCGTGAAACAGAGGCAAACTCTGCAACTTTCGCCCAAGCAAGTCTATCTCGCCTAAGCGAAAGTTGTAGAATCAGGTTAGAGTAGTTTGATTCGTGGAACTCGCTCAGGCGAGCAAGGTCAGAATTGGGCGACTTGGTCTCTCGCTTAGGCGAGAGTGGCTCGCCCAAGCGAGATCGCGACGTGACCTGTGTGTTCTGAGCGCGATTTCTCGTCCAAGAGAGGGGTTTTGGGGTTTTAGGCGACGGATACTCTCGCCTAGGCAAGAGTGGCTCGCCTAAGCGAGTTATCGAAGTGCAGGGATGATGTTTTTGTCTAAACCTCGTCTAGGCGAGGTCTATGTGTTGTATTGGGCGAAGGTGTGACTCGCCCAGGCGAGAGAATCTCGCCTAAGCGAGATAACGTGATGTGGTCACTATTTTAAGCTCGCTTAGGCGAGGTGAGCTAGCCTAAGCGAGGCTGAGGGCTTTTTTGGGCGAGCGTGCCTAACTTAAGCGAGTTTATACGAGTTACTATGTTTTTATGTGCTTGTGAGTGTGTTTTGGCTGTTTTATCCTAAGAATAGGATGTATATGCATGTGGTGTGGTGTTTGGGCTTGAAGGACTAAGTCCAATAGGGGTCTGGGATGTGCTCGGTGGTTGGACACATGATGGGCATGGAACTGGTTGAGTTCCCGTCGGCTACTATTGGACGAGGAGTCCTTAGTATGGTGATTGCATGTGTCGGGCGCATGATGGGCAAGGAACTGTTTTGTTCCCGTCGGCTACTATTGGGCGAGGAGTCCATAGTATGGTGATTACGTGCGTGCCAGGGTCCAAGTTATGAGGCTTGAATGTTTTTACTACAAGCGAGGAGTCTGTAGGGCAGGACTATGAGCGGGATAGGCTCATAGGGTTGAACCACGAATGAGTTAATTTCGTGGGAGCACAGGAAAGTCCCAAGACCTAGTTCATGCATATGACTCATGAAGGACCATGAGGTCATGGTTGGATGATTTGGAAAGTATGAGAATTTTAATTATCTTATTTAAGGTTGGGGAACATATTTATTTCATATATCTGTTTATATTTTTATTGTGCATAGCTCACCCTATTTGCTTGTGTGTATGGCGATGATCGGATAATTGGTTATCCGGGAGCAGATGTTGTGACAGGTGAGCCAGGAGATGCTTAGAGACGGAGAGCATGGGGTACTTAGGTTTTTGAAGCATTTTTTTTATTTTGGTTTTTGATGTAACTTTAATATTGCTGGACTATATTAATTTTTGTACCGAACGATAGTGAACTTGTGAATTATGTTACAGTTACTATCTTTGTTTTAAATTTCCCGCGCTTTTGGGAAATAGTTTATATAAAAATGTGGTATTTATTTTAATTGGAATTTTATTTATTAAATATTAGTAATATTCCTTAGGGATGTTACAACCCCCACCTCCTGAGTGGAGCTTAGATGATTTCCTAAAGCATCAGCCTGTCAAGTTCAATGGCAAGACTAGTCCTGACCTACTTGATCAGTGGATGAAGGACATGGAGTGGATCTTTGACGCCAAAAGGTGTTTAGATGAGAGCAGGTTTGCTTTCACAATCTACATGCTCACAAGAGAGGCTAAGCATTGATGGGCTAGCATGAAGTTAATCATGGAAGAGAAGCATGAATAGATCACTTGTGAGGCCTTCAAGAGAAAGTTCCTCTCTGAATACTTCCCAAACAATGTCAGATACGCTAAGGAGGTGGAGTTCCTCCAGTTGACACAAGGGAACAAGTTAGTAGCGGAATATGCTAAGAGATTTAAGCATCTGGGGCGCTTTTACACCCCTTTAGATGATAAGTGGTTGTCCAAGAAGTTTGAGAATGGTCTCAGAGGAGACATTCGTTTGATGGTGGCCCTACTCTCCATCAAGGACTTTGCGGCCTTAGTGGAGAAGGTTGTGGTCATGGAAAGGATGAAGACTGAGGTAGAAGCTCAGCACCAACAACAATAGAGAGTTAGTGGACCATTTGGGCCCAAGCCTAGATTTGAAGAAAAAAAGAAACCTTATGCTAGGCCTCACTCCTAGTCTCAAGGGTTTAAAGGGTTTTCTTCTGCGCCCAGTAGAATTCAGTGCCCTCAGTGTAGAGGACCTCACCTGAGGAGTGTTTGCCCTCAATTGGCCGGCTTTTGCATATGCAACAACTGTGACAACTTTGGCAGGGATTGTCCCACTTTGGGAAGAGTAGTGACACAACCCCTAGTTCATACTCAGTAGAGAAGAAGAGACGGGAGAAGAGGCACCAAACCTCAAGCAACTGGCAGGGTTTATCCGATGACCGGGGTAGAGGCGGCAAGCTCAGGTAACCTTGTTGTTGGGTGTTGTCTTATTGTTGGTAAACGTCTTTGTGTACTGTATGATTCTAGAGCGACACACTCCTTTGTGTTAGAATCTTGTGTGCAAGTGTTGGATCTGTCGGTCTGTGAACTATAGTTTGACCTTGTGGTATCTACTACAGCATCTGGGTTGGTCAAGACATTGTCCTTGTGTGCTAGGTGTCCTGTGGAGGTAGAAGGGCGCATGTTCAAAGTCAATCTGATATGCCTCCCTCTACAAGGTTTGGATGTGATCTTGGGAATGGATTGGCTCTCTACCAATCATGTTCTTGTAGACTGCCGGCAGAAGAAGCTGTTGTTCTCCAACTCAGAGGAGCCTGAGTTGTTGTCTTCTTAGGGTGTTTTGAAGGAGATCAAGGATGGCGCCTAGTGTTTCATGATCTTTGCTCAATTAGAGGTTGAGAAAGATGAAAAAATAATACTGATATTAGTGGTGCAGGAGTTTGAGGATGTGTTTCCAGAGGAAGTATCGGGGTTACCCCCAAGAAGGGAAGTTGAGTTCTCCATCGGTCTGGTACTAGGAGCAGGTCGAGTATCAATAGCTCCTTATCGTATGGCTTTGGCTAAGTTGGTGGAACTTAGGAAGCAAATAGAGGAGCTTTTGGAGAAACAATTTATATGACCTAGTGCCTCACCGTGGGGAGCACCTATGTTGTTGGTAAAAAAGAAGGATGGTAGCTCAAGATTGTGTGTGGACTATAGGTAGTTGAATAAGTTGACTATTAAGAACAAGTATCCCTTACGAAGGATAAATGATCTGATGGATCAGTTGCATAGGGCGTCAGTGTTTTTCAAGATTGATCTACGATCAGGGTATCACCAGATCTTGGTGAAGGCCTAGGATATCTAGAAGACAGCTTTCAAATCCAAATATGAGCACTACGAGTATGTGACTATGCCTTTTGGTGTGACCAATGCTCCAGTTTTGTTCATGGATTACATGAACATGATCTTTAGGCCATTTTTAGGTAAGTTTGTCGTGGTCTTCATAGACGACATACTCATCTATTCTAAGACTCATGAGGAGCATGTTGAGCATTTAAGGACAGTGCTTGGAATTATGAGAGAGAAGCAGTTGTATGCCAAGTTGTCCAAGTGTGACTTCTGGATAAAAGAAATGCAGTTCTTGGGGCTTGTGATATCGGCCCAAGGCATAGTTATGGATCCAACTAAGGTGGAAGCAGTGATAAAGTGGGAATGTCCTAAGTTGTTGACGGAGATCAGAAGCTTTATGGGTCTAGCTGGCTACTATAGGAGATTCATAGAGAAATTGAAATGTTTTGAGATATCATGTGAATCTGGTGTGAGAAAATGATTGTGGAATGAGATAGAAATAATTCCATGAATCTCTTGGTGAGATTTCATGGTGGTGTTGTAGTGTATATAATTAGATAAGGATTCAAGTAAGGTTGCATCTCGAAACTCTAAAGAATCAGTTAGTCTCACGTAGAGCAAACTGATTCAAGTGGTGAGAGTAGCGGGAGACCCTAGTCTTTGACAGGATAATGACCTTAGATGATTGAAGGCTAACCTTGTGCGTGGTAGGATGAAACCCATTGGTAATGGCTCTGCAAAGCAGTAGAGGCCACTACAAGTGCAAACATCCAGTGAATCTGATCTCTTTATATGTATCTGGATATTTGAGTCATAGAGTCCCATTGCTTGTTTGCTACCACATGGATAATTACATAAAAGTCTGCGTAACTTCAAAGGGACTTTGATGTTCTCTGTAATAATTTATCTAAATATTCTTGTATTTCTTTTTTTCACAATATTCTAAATATTCTTGATTTTGTTGGAATATTTCTTTCATCAAAATTATCTATGGATGGTAAAGAGAGTGTACACTTTTTTTTGGGCCAAAAAATAGTAGCATTGGTTTCACAATTTTTTTTTTCAATTTTCTCTATTGTTTTATAATATCTTGCAAACTAGTATTTTTAAGTTGTTCTTCTATCTTTTTTATTTAATTTCTTTGTTCAACATATTAATTTGTTTTCTTTTATTGATGATTTGTTTAACAAAATTAATTATCTTTCTTTTGGAGTTTTATAAATTCAGAACACATTTATCTTTCCATTGGTATTAACCCCTTTGCAGTTACTCGATATAGATATAATAGGGTTAAAAAAAAGTGTTCCTAAATTCATATGTATTGTAATATTTTTTGTTAATACAAAAGAGGTATTATAACAATTTTTTTTTTACATATCTTAGCACTAAACTCTTGATATCTAATGTTCATTTTAGACCCGTTTGCACTAATAACTTTGATTACTTACTTTTCATAGTATTATGTGGGTACCTGAATATATTAATGCTAATTCTTCAAATCTTTCTTCTTTAATTATTAATGTTACTCCCATTTATTAGTTGTTATTAACTTAATAAATTAATATAACTATTACTTGGACTAGCTTCTTCATCACTTTTATATTTTCTTTTTGTTCTTGTAAATCTTTTATAGTTATATGATGACACATACCTTTAAATCTATTATAAATTTCTTTAACATTTATTGGTGAGATATTTTGAGCTTCTACATTCTTTTTATTAAATTACTTAATTATTGTAAGAATTCATTTCTTAGTGGAGAATCTTCTAATTTATCTATTATTGATATTAATGTATTAATTTGTTATGAAGTTAGCATATTAATATTTTTACTACAATTAATACAATTACATAATCCTGGTCCTAAGCAATAATCTTCTCTATCTTCTTCTTCTCCTTCACTATTACTACTAGAAAGTTCTTATTCTAATTGTTCTAATTCAATTTCACCATTTTTTTCATCCGTACTTTTTATTTCTTGCTATTCTGAATTTATTAAAATATTGAATAAACTTTACCTTAATTTTTCATCTTCTAGTTGATTTGTTTTATGGGTTGTTCTACAACTATTAACATAATGACCTTGCTTACCATATTTTCAACACACATTTTCTTTTCTTAAGTTTTTTATATTTGGGTTTTCTTGTTGATTTGTTCTCTTGAGATTTATTTTGTTGAGTATTTTTATAATTTTTGTATGGTTTTCTATAAGGGATCTTAGTTTTATTTTCTTTTCTAATCATTTTCTTTTTCCTTTTCCTTGCTCTGACTAATTCCAAACCATATGGTTGACAAAAAGTTATTATTTCTCTTATTTATCATATTTTCTTTTCTTAATTTATTTTATAATTTAAAATATGTACATACCTGAATTCTGGTATATGTACTTATACTATGTATTTATCCATAAGGAATTATATTGTATAGGTTTTCCATAATGATTTTCTAAATTTAATTTTACCCTTTTGCAAATAATTTTGCTAATCCTGCTACAAATCTTTCTTTCCAAAATCCTACAAATCCATCTTCTCTTAATGCTACTTTTGACATAAAAAAAATATTTTTATACCATTTATAATGTGACATATTAAGACAATATAAGTTTGTTAATTGGTTTGTTGCTCTGTCTTTAAATATATTAGGATCTCCTACAAAATTATGAAGTATTGAATAGATTAAAGTTGCTACTACATCTTCTTGATTTGTTTTTAATTTTATACTATCAAGTTTTGAATATTTATCTTGTTTTGTACAAAGATTATCCCACCAAGCTTTTAATTGACCAGTAAATCCTTGTACAATAGTTATAGCAACAATTTTGTCACTACAATCTTCCTCCTTATGAGTAAGTGGTTGTCATAGTCATAACAAATCCCTAGTCAAGAGACCAACTGATACCAGATGATGGATGATCTAATCGGTGGAAAATCAACGAACTCCACAGTAAAGCTTCCAAACTCGTGAATCTACGCAACGGAAGAATTTAAACTCTCACGTTCCAAAAATGGAACCTCACACTCTCACAGTTTCAGTAATCCTAGAAGGAGAAACTCGTCTATCAGTGAACTCCGAAGGTGAAAGCAAATCACAAAGTGATTCTCTCATATATTCATCAAAGTTAACGTTTACAGTGGTGGAATGCCTATATATATACATACATATATATATATAGGAACAAAATATATATATATATATATATATATATATATATATATAAAAAAAATATATATATATATATATATATATATATATATATATATTGTTCATGCACAGAACAAATAAGATAAGTTAGGCACAAGTGTCACCTTACTTATACAGTCTGCTATCTTCTTAGTTGGCCTCTTCTCAGTTTGCACATGTTTGTTTGGACCCGGGAGGGGTTACCTGCACAAGGGACTCCGAAGCTCAAGTCAGTCAAAGCTCTCTAAAAGTCAAATCAAGTGATTAATGGAGTAATGAATGCATACCTTTAATTACTGGGGTCCACGTGTATTTATAGAGCATTAATTATGTTGGGTTATGCCATGGGTAGTTTGGGCTGTAAGTGGGCCTGGGCCCTAACCCAGGCCCTTAGGTCGATTATTGTGGACTCATTGAATATCAGGGGGCTTTAATTTTGTTAAGTGTATTAAGGTTGTCGGCCTAAACCGACTACTTCCCTTGGTGGTTTGTGTTGCCCAAATGTTGTCTTAGGCAGGTCATTCCTCTAGATGTTTATGCTATCGGTTCAGGCCGGTTAGACTTAGGTCAGCCCAGCCTAAGTCGGTTACTTGAATGTTTTGGTGTATAGGTATGGTGATCGTTTTATTATTATTTTGTTAAGTTGGCTTGGTGTGGTACACCAGTCTCCTAGCTTTGACCGATATAAGTATCGGCCAAGGGTGATATGTGTTGATATGCTAGCAGGACCGGCTAGGTGTAGTAC
>Ga0209589_1010155_pt1 | contig 13823 bp, 12 predicted proteins | sample CowpeawhiteBW_FD_187525 | JGI IMG/M metagenome (GOLD analysis project Ga0209589, IMG submission 187525) | Root nodule microbial communities of legume samples collected from California USA - Cow pea white BW (SPAdes) (version 2) | ecosystem: Host-associated > Plants > Roots > Nodule | place: USA...
TCATGTTGATATGAGTGGATTATTTCTATGATTTCCTAATTGAGTTGATTTGAGAATTTCTTGATTAAATCTTTTGTGAACGAGTTTTGACCTTGTGAGTCTTGAGCCTTAATGCAAAGGATGGACCGTCATGTGCCATTCCTATTTTTTCTTGAATGACTTGCTCATGTTTGTTTATACTCAAATGTTTAGCTTAACTCTTTTGTTTTGCATCTTAGGTGAATATGCATGATTTGATATGACTGAGGCATTTCTTGTTTTTATCTACCTGGTCAAATAAGCCCACCTTGATATTAATCCATTGGTAGCCCTTTTGAGCTTTTAAACCTTTTTTTCTTGTTTTAAGCCTATTAAATAACCTTGAAAAGAAAAAGACCATATTCTACCTTAGGAAAAAAGAAGGAGCTAATGGATTGTGTTCAGAATTGGTTGAGGAATAAAGTTTGTGGATGAGTGCCTCACCCACAAATTAATAAAAATGGCAAAAGGAAAAATTGTTGATGAAATAGTGTGGAAATGAAAAAAATAATTTCTTTTTGAAAAAAAAGGAGAGCAATAAAGCAATAAACAAAAAGAAATTGTTTTTGAAATTATGCTCCATTATTCTTCCTACATCACTATTTCAAAAACCCAAAAATCCTAAATTTGTTCCTACCTTTGCCTTGGCCCCATTATAACTTGTAAAAAAGTCCTCATGATCTTTGAATGCATGTGTTTCTAAAAGTTTGTGAATATTAGAGTCTTGTTATGTATTATGAGTGTTTACTTGCATGAGTATATTGAGTGAACAAATACACAGTTAACTTGAGTGCTTTCTTTCATATTTGATTGTCTTGTGAATTCAAAAGATTAACTCAAGTGTGAAAAATAGCCGTTTGTATATGCATGATAACTTAATTTCTAGAGTATTGATTTGTCTCCAGTGATGTTCATTCCTTTGATCTAGTGTTGATGTGAAATAAAATAACTCATAACAAGTTTTGAAATTGCCTAATTTTGCCAAGGATTGCAAAAGGATAAGTGTGTGGGTATGATGAGTGCGTATTTTTGCCCTCATTCAATGTTCAATTCTAGGTATTTAATTGAATTTGTTTGCTTAAAGATTGATTAAATTTGGATTTCCTATAATTGGGTTTAATGAGCATGAGATACAAAAACATGTTAAAAATAGCTTTTCAGTTGCATAAATGTTCTTTGGATATTTTGAGGTGTGTTAGTGTAGTTGCAGCTAAGTTGAGCTCATGGAGGTGTGGAAATAAATTGACTAAAGCTTCATGACACCTTAAAGATAAATCCAAGAATAAGAAATTATCAAAATCACAAAAATCTAAGCCAAGCACTGCATGAAGACGATAAGAAAAGCATGAAAAAGTGAAGAAGTTTGGCTAAACCAAGAAGAAAGCAACAAAAAAATTGGACCTTGCGATTTTTTTTATCTTTATGATAGAAGATAATTTGGAAAAAATATATCTTTAGATATTTTATTTGATATTATCTTATTTAATTATATACTCACATGGTACACGGCCAAAGACCACAAATGAAATTTGCAAAATAGTCTATACGCCACTTCTTGCCTCTAGACTGGGAGGCTGATGTCCCAACCGTACCCGAGTACACGGCCCCCAGAAAGCACAATGACCGCATACCGCCGCATACCACGCAAAGACGCCTTCGCACAGAACTACTCAGCCGCCAAAGAGCACAATGGCCGCCTACCACATGGAGAGCACGGCCCCCACCTAGCCTCACACATCCCTTCACGAAGATGCTCCTTCTAAACAACACAGCCTACAACCAAAACCCCATGGCCGCCTACCCTGCGAAAGGCACCCTTCCAAAGGAAAACCACCCTCGACGCATCTCATGGCCGAGTACCAGGCACTGCCAACATTCGAAGGACCCCTTGGTAAATTCCCCCCTTAACACTGGATCGTAAAATAAGCCAGAAAAGAGATATTGGGCCCAAAGGCCCATTACAGGTAGGACCCACAGGTACAAAAGTATAAATAGCACACTGTTCTATGCATTGATTACACATTAAATTATTCTCTGAAACCCTGACATCACCAGTGCTAACTTAGGCATCGGAGTGTCTTTTGCAGGTCCCCTGCGCCGCCCTCAAATCCCCCTCGAAGCAAAAAAAGACCGACCCGAAACAAGACGTTCGAGACCCTTAACTGATTTGTGGACTACAGACCTCGGTTCCGTAAGAACAAATTATATCATAAAATATTAAAAGATATTAACTACCAAATCTTTTTAAATATGACAAGATCTTCTTGAATCTTTTTAAATCCACAACAAACAAATATATCTTGAAGATATTGGTTTATTTCGAAGATAATTTGAGGAGATTGCAAAGGGTTGATTTGGATTTATCTATGTCTTTTATCTTTGAATCATATAAGAAGTAATGATTTTAAATCTATATGCATGTTGATCATATGAGTCCAAGGGTTTTTAAATTGAATTGAGACTTTACTTTTATTTTATTTAGAAATTTTCATGTGATTAAATGAGTTTTTACCAATAATTGAGACTTTACTTTGGTTAAAGGTATTTACTCTAACTAAAATTAATCGAGACTTTACTTTGATTAATTAAACTTTTTATTTGATGAGGAGATAAAAGAATAGACATGATTAGGCATAGTAAAATTTGATTGAAACTGTACTTTGGTTGAATTTACTATGGATAATCTAAAAGTTCTAACTTTTAATTGAGACTGTACTTTGGTTAAAAGTGAGAACGCCAACAAATTATTTGAGACTTTACATTGATTAATTTGTAAATCTAAAACAATAATTAATTGAGCAATAATCTTTAGATAACTAATGATGAATCAATTTTGAAAATGGAATCAATCTATTTTCTTTACTATTGTTTTTATTTCTTTTTATCTTTTCTATTTCTTTCTTTTTTATTTTAATCCTCCTATATTTTTATTATTTTATTTGACTAACTTTTTTGTATAGTTTTTATAAGAACTAATTTGTTAGAAATCAATTCCATGTTCGTTGGGAGATGACTTTGAGTTACTTTACCCTTTCTATTTTGTTAACTACTTTCTTAACAATATTGAAGTTATTATAGATAAGTAGTATTAATTTGATCGCGTCAACGACAGTGTTATCACTCCTTGTACGCAACATCTCTCAAGTGTGAGCATAGAACATACGAACCTACCTCGCTCGTATCCCCACATGAGAGTATTAGTATATGAACCTCCCCGATCATATCATCATGTGTTCACCACCATCCATGAACCTACCGGCTCATGGCACAACATCCAAGTATCGCATCATTGCATAAAACAACACACACAAGTCCTGGAGAACAGCATTATCGCTTGGCCTAGCCTAAGCGCCGCCAAGCGAAAGCTACACAGACCGCTTGGCGGTTCACTCCTTGCCGCCGGGTGCCAGCTAGGCGCCACACGATGTTGCAGGGTCTATCGCATGGCGGATTACACCCTGCCGCTAGGCGCCACGCGATGCAAGGACCTCTAACGCTAGTCCTATCGCCTAGTGGCCACACCTGTGCCGTCAGGCGCTATACTGTTTTAGCACCCCAAACCAGATTATCATGCAATCCATTAAATACTCCAAAGGTATCATTGCACTCTCATCCATCAGAGTCTTGTTCTTGGTTCCCTGGTACTCCACAAGTGATTCCATTACCTATAATTCCCATTCGCAATCTCATAATCAGGACCTAGGATTTAGCAAGTTTTCCATCATTATCCAATGACTCAACCTAACTTATAATGATGCCTAATAACGCTATCGTTGATGCGATCAAATTAATACTACTAAACTATAGCAACGTCAGTATTGCTAAGATAGTAGTCAACAAAATAGAAAGGGTAAAGTAATCCAAAGTCGTCTCCCAACGAACACGGAATTGATTTTTAACAAGTTAGTTCTTATAAAATCTATACAAAATGGTTAGTCAAATAAAATAATATAAATATGAGAGATAAAGATAAGATAAAATAAGATATAAACAATAGTAAAGAAAAATAGGTCGATTCCACAACTTTTTCAAAATAGGATTCATCATTGGTTTCCAAAAGATTAATGTTATTGATTTCTTGTTTAAGACTTCAAATTAATCAATGTAACTTCTCAACTAATGTGTTGGCGTCCTTACTTTCAACCAAAGTAACTTCTCAATCAAAAGCAAAAACTTTGTAGATTAATCTTAGTAAATTTAACCAAAGTAACTTCTCAATTAAATATTACTCATCCTAATCATATCCATTGTTTTACCTTTTATATCTAGTAAAAAGCTAATTAACCAAAGTAACTTCTTGATTAATTCTAATCTAAGTTTTCACCTTTAATCAAAGTAACTTCTCAATTATTAGCAAAAACACATGCAATCATATGAAAGTTTCTAAAATTAATCAAAGTAACTTCTCAATTAAATATTACTCATCCTAATCATATCCATTCTTTTACCTTTTATATCTAGTAAAAAGCTAATTAACCAAAGTAACTTCTTGATTAATTCTAATCTAAGTTTTCACCTTTAATCAAAGTAACTTCTTAATTATTAGCAAAAACACATGCAATCATATGAAAGTTTCTAAAATTAATCAAAGTAACTTTTCAATTAAAATTGAAAAACCTTTGAACTCATACGATTGTAATGTTATGTAGATTTAACACCGTGCTAACTTGCTACAATGTAAAAATCATTACTTTTACTAAATTAGGAACCAAAAGACATAGATGAAAATAAATCTCAACAAGAATCAAAAGAACAAACAAATTAATTGATCTAACCTCATAATTCAATTAAGAAACTATAATGGAATCAACCCAAGAAGTTCAGCACTCCATAAAATACAAAATAAAATAAAAATAGAAAGAAAAATATAGAGAAAAAGGAAATGAAATTAGGCCCCCCTAAGGGTTCCAAAACTCCGAAGTCCCGAGCTTCTTTTTTTCTCCTCCCTTGGTCTCTTTATATAGGACTTGGACTAGGCTTTTCGGTTGCTAAAACCTCTCAAATATCTTTCAAGATAAAGATAAAGATAAATATTCAAAGATATTTGGAGAGATATATACTATTTGACAAATATAGTTGGTTAATAATTTATGATATAATTAAATAAATTAATTATTTAAAGATATCTCATAAATTATCACAAATTATATTTGCATTAATTTTCTCAATAAGCCATTTTTAATTTTGTAGTCCAAATTTGCAGAGACAACAAAAAATATCAATATTTGTAGTTAAACCCCTCTCGTTTGACCAGTCTTTGACCAGATTTGAACATTTGACCAAATTTGACCAATTTTGACCATTGACTACCCTATGAGAGGGTTTTGCTCTTTCCAGAATTGCTCTCTCTCCAGAATTAGGGTTTTGCTGCCGCAGGTGCATTCGTGGTCGCTGCTGCGTTGCATTTTCTGGCAAGGCTGCTGCGTTCTCCATTGATGGCACAATAGTTTCAGGTTTGTGTGGCTTCCATGGTTGAACTGCAGAAAGTGCGGATTATGCACGAACTTGTTCACGTTGCAGTGATGAAGTTGTGTTTTCTTCTCTGGCGAAGGCTACAGTAGTGAGCGCGGTGCAGCTACGATGAAGATGCTTGGATGACTGATGTGCTCTCCGTGCAGGTTCGCGTTTTCAGATCTGTGTTTGCTGCTGTTGATGAAGGCGTGACCAACCATGACACCTCCATAGAAACTCCCTCAAGAAGGATCACTAGAAGAATGTCTAGAGGGGAGCCTTCTATTCCATCACCTTTATCTTTGTTTTGCATTACTTTAGTTTGAATTCCCTAGTATTGGTTTTTAGTTGACTTATTTTTGTTGACTTGTTGACTTTCACCCAATGTTGACCTTTAATCAAGATTAGCTTAACTTAAACCAACATGCTAATCTTTGTTTTTCTTGTTTGCGTAGGTAATTAAAAGAAAGTAGAGCATGTTAGGTGGCGCATGGTGATTGAAGCATATGGATGATATGGAAGAGAGAGGAAAGCAAAAAGCAAAAAGTAAAAGCAAAAGTAGACATGTAGCTTGTCTCCTTTTGCCTTTTTGGTTTATTCCTTTGAAGGAAACTTGGTCTCCTTCCTCTTTTGGCTTAGAATCCTCATGGGAATGCATCCACCAACCAAGTGCTCTCCTTTTGGTCGTGGGCATTTTATGTAGGATTATCTTGTTCCTTTTAGAAGATTAATGAATATGGTGATGACTGATTAAGAAAACCAAGGAAATCCCCACGAAGGTTCCTTTCCAAGGTTCTAGAGAGGAGAAGGATGGATTGATGAAGAGTAAGAAACCAAAAGGAAAAACATATAATAGAAACAATATAAACCAAGAAGAGTAAAGAAATATAAAATGAAAAGCAAGGAAAGGGGAGGAATGGAGGATTCACGCCACTACAAGGCTAGGCTAGAAGAAGCCATGGCAACCTTGAAGATGAGTGGTGTATGCCGCCACTTGCCAAGGCAAAATAAGGCTTGAAAGAACTCCACTCCCTAAGGAGAAATGCTCTCATAAAAGGTTGAAACACAAAGTGTATAAATTCTCCAAAATGTTCAGCCCCAAACATTTGAGACTCTAATTCTTTAAAGTACTCACTCACACACATAAGACCTTGGTGAAGCCTTTGGAGCTTCAAAAGAAGTTCCTTCCTGTAGGAGGGAGGAACAAATCTAGCGCACATAAGAGTTTTAATGTCCATCCAAGAAGTCGCGGGTGGCCCTTGGTCATAATTTTTACAAACTTTATGCCACCAAGTTTTGGCACACTCAAAAAATCCTAACACTACTAGATCAACTTGTGTTTGATCCTTTACATGATTTTCATTGAAAATTTGTTCCACTTGAGCTTCCCAATCAAGGTATATTTTGGGATCACATCCACCATAGAACTTAGGAATCTTTGGAGTTTCCTTCTTTTTGTGATGGTTGGCGCCTAGAATGCTCTCTTTTCTTAGCCTCTCTTTGGAATGGTTGCAATTATTGTTGAATTTGTTGAATTTGTTGTTGCATTTGTTTCATGTAAACTTGAAGGGTTCTTTCTTTTTGTTCTCTATCTTCTTGTCTCTTAAGCTCCATTTCTTGTAAGATTTTACCAATGTCTACTAATGCACCTTGATTGGCGATGGGAGTAACCATCTCACTTTCCTACAACAAAACTCAAAATCCAAGAAAGGGAGGTGTTAGTGACAATTGGTAACCAAACCCGAGACCAAGTATGGTCCAAAGAAATTCACCCAAGTGTTTAGATCACTCTCCCCCAAAGCAACAAGGCAAGACTACACTCAAATCCACCAAAAAGGAGTGAAATGCTTTCAAAGTTTTTGGAAACCTTTTCAAGACAAGTTCAAGTGGCTTGGCCACTACACTCAAAGGAAAGCAAAGGAAGAAAACTACTACGACAAAACATAGAACCTAAAGACAAGCAATAAAAGTACTTAAAGCCAAGAAAGCTAAACTCTAAGGAAAGGATATCAAGGTGACAAAACTTGAAATCAAAACAAGCAAGAAAAACACATGAAAAGACTCTATTGGAAAAATACTTGAACTCTGCATCACCAAGTCTCAAATCATGCATACACCAAGAAAGATCATAGCCAAGTTTTAAACATGGAACTAATTAGCCAATATCACCAACACCCAAATATGAAAACTAGTAGCACGACACTTAGTGGAAACACAATTTTGGCTCATCAAAGAGCCATATTGCTCTCGGTAAGATTGTAAAAGTGTACCAAAACTTTTCTTCTTCCAAAAACTAGTTTCACAAAATGATGAGAAAGGTGTTTTGGGTGGCTTGCACACTTAATTCCCAAATTTTTAGGCCAAAATCAAGTTCAAGGAGCATACATCAAACAAGACATAAGGTGAATGGAATATTCAAATACTTGGAATAACAAAAACAAGAAAACTTCAAGCTAACATATGACATATGACTCAAGCAAAAGTTAGGCACATTTAAAGACTCAACATGACATACACAAAGATATAAACATGTAAATATCATGCATTTAAACTCATGGATTTGAAGCTCAATGACTAAGCATCCAAAGACATGTTATCCAACCACATTTAGGAGCAAAAGAGTCACAAAACCGAAGCCAAAATTGCCACAACATAACCTGAAAACGTTGTTTTTCGTATTTTCGGCAGCTCTGACTTTTGCTCACTCATTTGATCATAATGCTCTCCACAGAAGTCCAAATGCGTTCATTCTTTTTTTGTTGGAAACTAGATCGTAGAGCTTTCTTTTGATATAAAGAAGGTTACTTTTCGACCACTAAGCTAACTGTAGTATTTTTTTGAAAATTGCACACATTGCTGCCAACATTGTTTTTATGTGGACCATTCAAAGATAGCTACACAAAATAAGGTTAGAACATGAAAACACCATATTCAAGGACAACCTAAGCTCTAGATACCAAATGATGTAGGATTTTCTTGTTCCTTTTAGAATATGGTGATGGTTGATTAAGAAAACTAAGGAAATCCCTATTGGACATTAAGATAGCAAGCTATCTAGATGTAAAGGTTACTTTCCAAGGTTCTAGAGAAGAGAAGAATGGATTGATTCAAAAAAAATAAGAGTGGACAACACATAAAAAGAGTAAAACCCAAGTCACACACACAAAGAAAGAAGAAAGCATAAAATGGAAAAGAAAGGAATGATCAAAATGTGATAAGCGAGCCACTATAAGGCCAGGCTAGAAGAAGCCATGGCAACCTTAAAGATGAGTGGATGTGTGTCGCCACTTGAATCAAGATTCAAGATAAGGCTTAAAAGAACTTCACTCCCTGAGGAGGAAGACTCTCATAATGGTTGATACACAAAGGTGTTTAATTTCTCCAAAATGTTCAACCCCTCTACAAGTGTTAGAGGTCCCCTTAAATAGACAAGTCTAGGGGCCCCTTAGCAAAACAACTAAGTTAAAGGATTACAAAAGAAACCTAGCATGTTCTAGAAAGTAGGTCATCCTAGGGTGCACATGGGTGAATTTTCGTCCAAGCCATCTAGGTGGCAAGTCTTCATGGTCAAGGCTCCCAAAGGAGGGTTATAGAACTTGGTGTGATGTGACCCCAACAAGCCCAAGCTCAAGTGCATCAACAAGCCCAAGCCACATCAAGGCCCAATCACTAGAAGCATGATGAGAAAGATTCAAATGGGCCTCTCAAAAGATGATCAAGTCAATTATGGGGTTTTTACATTATTCACATGGGCTAAAGAAATCTCTAAAATATGAGATGATGCTTAAAGGAAGTAGTCTAGATTTAAATTGGGCCATTGTTTAGGCTTTGCTTTCAATAAAAGCTAGAACACATTTTGGGATCAATTTGGCCAAGCCCAATTTGCTACCTTTGGCCGATAATTGCTTGAGTGACTCTCCATTTGGATGCAAGCAAAGCATAAACTAAGCAAGGAGAATGTGATGGAAGCATGGTGCGTGTGACTTGGGCAAGGAGAGTGTGATATGCCACTTGGCATCATGAAGACTCATCTACTACATCCCATGGTCTCCAATCAAGCTTCTTCTCCAAGCTATATTTTCATTTCAACTTTGTTGCATTTTCTCTTCATTTGGCTGGCTATGTGCCTATAAATAGAGCCACTCAACTATTGTAATGGTTACTTTTGAATTGCTAATAGATGCTAGTATTTGAGATCATTCCACACTTCTATTAATTTGAGAGCATACATGGCTAACCTTCTCCTTAATCTCCTCTAGCCACCTTCCATACCATAACTCCACTTGTACTCTTTATCTTCACCAAATTCTCCATTTCCGAGAGCTACTTTCATCTCTTTCTCCAAATTCTGCTGCACTATATCTCCTCATCATCATTCTCCATGGATTTCCTTCCTCTTCTACACCAAGGACTTCCATCAATTCGTATCTAGAGCCATCTAAGCCTCTGGTGCATCCATCCACTTTGTTTGGGTAAGGTTCTTGGTCCATACTTGGTCCATACTATGGAGTTTAGAATGGTTTGTATGATATGGTAGCATCTTAGGTGGTGGATATTGAAGCAGAATTTTAGCTTGTGTGTCTTCTATATGATTGCCTTCTCCTCACCTTTGAGAGTTTGAGAGTTTGAGAGTTTTGAGCCTATTCATTTGAGAGAGTGTGTGCTAACTAGCTTGCTTGCCATAATTTGGTTTGTTTTCTTTCTTTCACTCTTTTGCAGATTTTGTTGCTCTTTTTGGGTGTTCTAGTAGTGTAGTGCTGCAAAGGAAACTTTTACACACTTTCGTGCTTGAATTTGGTCATATAAAAAGGCTACCAAAGCCTCATTTGTTCTCGGGATAATACATTTTCCAACAGCTGTGATCATTGGAGAGCTTGTTTTGGTGTTGTTTTGGAGTCTTTGGCTGCACACTTTGGACCTCATTTTAGCAACACCTTTTAATTCTTTAATTGTGTATAATTTGGACACTTCTTTTGGTACAATTGAAGCATTCTAAGGCATTTTATTGGTTCTCCAAAAAGCCTTAAAATCTTGTTTTCTAGCATCCAATTCGCTCTCGATTTGCTTCACTTTGTACCAAAACTTGTGCATCAATTTCTTTTGCTTTGAACATTCCATTGTATCCATGGCTTACTTAGGTATCTTGGGGAACCAAAGGTGTTCAATCCCATCTCCTAAGTAGAACCTTTTTCATATTATAGTGCAACGTTTTAGTAACTGAGTGTGTTGAAAGTTCTAAGTGCTTTCTCACCTTGCTTTTAGGCCGCATAAATTAGATGCTTAGTGGTTTTAATTTGTGAGACCAAAGTTTCTAAAATTTTTTCCATTTAGGGGTCCACTTTTAGTGTTATTCTTTTCTTTTCATTTATTTTCTTTGAGTCTTGTTTGTGTTTGTTTGTGCTTAGTGTCTCAAGTGATTCTACTTACTTAGCGTTAGACAATTGTGTGATCTTTGAAACCTTTTGCAAGTACATCTTGGCAAGGATTGGCCTTGGTACTTAAGAAGTCTTTCAGACTCACCTCGCCTAACCTGGAGGTCTACTTGTGCTTGGTTTCTTATTTCACCATTTTGTTAAAGTTCTAAGTTCTTTCAATCACCATGAGTGGTGATGAGGACCTACTCGTGCTAGGACCTAACATCAACAACAAGTTAATGAAAACAACCTCCACATAAGTGGTGATGAGGAGGTTGAGGTTGATCCTAAAGTGCTAAATAATCTCTCTCAAGAGGTTAGGGACCTTAAAATTCAAATGGCTTCCATGCAAGCCAATCTTCAATTAATTTCCAATCAACTTAACCCTTCCAACCCTCATACCCATGCTTCATCCTAGGCCTTTTCGTGCCAGATAACGCTGTCGTTGACGCGATCAAATTAATACTACTAAACTATAGCAACATCATTATTGCTAAGATAGTAGTCAACAAAATAGAAAGGGTAAAGTAACCCTAAGTCGTCACCCAACAAACACGGAATTGATTTTTAACAAATTAGTTCTTATAAAACTATACAAATAAGTTAGTCAAATAAAATAAAAAAATATAGAGGATTAAGATAAACAAAGAGAGAAATAAAATTTAAAAGATAAAAAGAAAAAAAAGCAATAGTAATGAAAATAGATTGATTCCATTGTTTTTCCAAAATAGATTCATCATCGGTTATCTAAAGATTATTGCTCAATTAATTATTATTTTAGATTTAAAAATTAATCAACGTAAAGTCTCAATTAATTTGTTGGCGTTCTCTCTTTTAACCAAAGCACAATCTCAATTAAAAGTGAAAAATTTTAGATTATCCATAGTAAATTCAACCAAAGTACAGTCTCAATCAAATTTACTATGCCTAATCATGTCTATTCTTTTATCACCTCACCAAATAAAAAGCTTAATTAATCAAAGTAAAGTCTCAATTAATTGTAGTTAGAGTAAATACCTTTAACCAAAGTAAAGTCTCAACTATTGGTAAAAACTTATTTAACCATATGAAATTCCTAAATAAAATCAAAGTAAAGTCTCAATTAAATTTAAAAACCCTTGAACTCATATGATCAACATGCATATAAATTTAAAATCATTACTTTTTACGTGATTCAAAGATAAAAGACATAGATGAATTAAAACCTTAACAATAATAAAAAGAACAAAGAAATTAATTGATCTAACCTCAGAATCCAATTAAGAAATTCCAATGGAATCAACCCAAGAAGTTTAACAATCCATAGAATGCGAAAGTAAAAATAGAAGAATGGAGAGAGAGAAAGGAAACGAAATTAGGCCCCCCTAGGGGTTCCAAAACTCCGAAGTCCCGAGCTTTTTTCTTTTCTGCTTCTCTCTTGGATTCTTTATATAGGCTTCAACCGGATTTGAACTTTATCTGTTCGGTTGCTAAAATATTTTATCTTTATTTAATTAATTAGCAACTTAATTTCTGTCCAATTTCCAATTTTGCCCCTCTTGTTTGACCATTTTTACAATATTGACCAAAATTTGACCAGAGTTGACTACTTCTTTGACCATTTGACATGTTGACCATTTTGACTGCCCTATCAGATGCTGACACGTGGCATAGAGATACTCTCTCCAAAATTAGGGTTTGCTCCTCTTTCCTCCCTTGGCTTCGCGTGACGGCATGGAGGGTTTCTGGCAACTGATGGACTCTAGCGAGGTGGTTGCTGGCTCACGGACTGCTGCTGCAGACGCGATGCTGGAGACGCGGGTGTTGTTCCAAACAAGTGTTGTTCCGAACAGGTGCTGCTACGTTTGTGTCTTGCTGTGTTTTGGGTCGCGTTACAGAGAAAATGGAGAACGATGATGCTGCTGAGATAGTGGGGGCTACAAGCGGTGTTGCTTGACGCAACTGGTGCAGGTTCGTGGATGAAGGTGCACGAACGATTTGCTATCGGCGTCAATGGCTGAACGATGGAGTTCTCATCACCGCTTGGTGGACTGCATGAAGGATTCGCGATGGGTGTTGCCGGCGAGATGAAGAACGGAACTGCGGTGGCTGAACTCGGGTCTCTAGTGTGCTCGCATGATGCTTCTTTGCTGTTGCAAGTCTAATCTGGTGTGGACGAACCATGCAAAAACTATTGCGACGTGTGCGTCATGATGGAAGTGCTTCCGTTGATGCATCGTTAATGTTCTGGTTGTTTCACTGCTGAATGCGCGGAGATGCGTTGGTGGCTCGCGGTGGTCGGAAAACTTGCTGTTGGTAAGGGTGGCGGCTGCCATGGTGATGGAAGGAGAGGAGAAAATTAGGATTAGGGTTTCATGTGAGAGATGGAGGAGATGATGACGTGGCAATGTCTAATTGGTGCATATGTGTTTGCAAGGATTAATGCCACGTGTCAACATATGGTTGGCCTGATTTGAAAGTTGAAGATTAAGTGGTAGGAGGGGTGTAAATAGACATATTAGGGGGTGCAAAATAGGTTTTTGGTGAGACCCATTTAAAAAGAAGGGAGTGTATAAGTAAAAATTGGGGTGCAAAAGTGATTTGTCCAGAACTTGCTAATTTCAGCCTTATTTAAAGGTGTTCTATAACTTCAATCAATTTATTTTCCCACATTGAATGAGCTTAATCTTAACTTTAGCTGCATCAACAAACGTTAAAATATCCAAAAATAATTTATGCAGCTAAAAATCACTTTTTAAGACATTTTTATCACACAAGCTCCAATAGCCTAATTATCAGAATTGTTAATTAAATCAGAATTTTTATCACACAAGCTTCAAATTTTTGCCCTCATTTAATATTTAAATTTGGGGATTTAATTGAATTTTCTGTGCTTAAAGATTGATTTAATTAGGATTTGTGATTATTGGATTTATTGAGTAAGTTTGGTAAAAGTGGCGT
>Ga0209589_1010157_pt1 | contig 13820 bp, 9 predicted proteins | sample CowpeawhiteBW_FD_187525 | JGI IMG/M metagenome (GOLD analysis project Ga0209589, IMG submission 187525) | Root nodule microbial communities of legume samples collected from California USA - Cow pea white BW (SPAdes) (version 2) | ecosystem: Host-associated > Plants > Roots > Nodule | place: USA...
TGAAATGAAAGATATGGGTGAGGCATCCTATGTGATAGGAATAGAAATATTCCGTGATAGATCACAAGGATTGTTGGGATTGTCTCAAAAATCATATATTAACAAGGTATTAGAGAGATTCAGAATGGATAAATGCTCTGCTGGAATAGTTCCAATTCAGAAAGGCGATAAGTTTAGTCAAATGCAATGTCCTAAGAATGATTTGGAACGAAAGGCCATGGAGTCAATTCCTTACGCATCAGTGGTTGGGAGTTTGATGTATGCTCAAACTTGTACTCGGCCGGATATCATTTTTGCTGTTGGTATGTTGGGTCGATATCAAAGTAATCCTGGTATGGACCAATGGAAAGCTGCAAAGAAAGTTCTTAGGTACTTACAAGGCACCAAGAACTATATGCTCACCTACAGGAAGTCAGATCATCTTGAAGTGATTGGTTATCAGATTCAAACTATGCAGGATGTGTGGATTCAAGAAAATCCACATTTGGATATGTTTATCTATTGGCTGGAGGAGCAATTTCTTGGAAAAGTGCAAAGCAATCAGTTATTGCTACTTCCACCATGGAAGCTGAATCTGTAGCATGCTTTGAGGCTACTGTTCATGCTTTGTGGTTGCGGAATTTTGTCTCAAGGCTTGGTATTGTTGACAGTATTGCTAGACCATTAAGGATTTATTGTGACAATTCCACAACTGTTTTCTTCTCTAAGAATGATAAGTACTTGAAAGGTGCAAAACATATGGATTTGAAGTACTTATCGGTCAAAGAAGAAGTGCAGAAACGTGGTGTGTTAATTGAGCATATTGGTACAGATTTAATGATAGCGGATCCATTAACTAAAGGCTTACCACCCAAATCATTTATTGGTCATGTTGAAAGGATGGGTGTTATGGACAAGTCTTGTTATGAATGTAATCTGGTATATATACATTATTGCAATAATGCTCTCTTTGTTTAACACTTGTGAATTCAATTATAGTTATGTTTCTGTTCATTTATTTGTCATTCACAATTAAAAGTATGCATTATTGTTTAGTTTATGGAATGATAGGATGTATCTTTGAAAAGAAAATAAAGATACATATTATGGTATAATTAAAGTGAAATTGAGTTAGATGATTTGTGATACATGGAAGGAACCATGTTGTTGAATAGCTTGCAACCGCCATGATCCATCATCCAATTCAATTATTAAAGAGAGAGGACTTGATAATTCCAATGAATGTTGCGCACTTAAAGTTTAATATTGGATCTCAAGTCATCACATGAACCAAGTGGGAGAATGTTAAATTATATATTAATTTAATATTTGGTTCATGTAATTTAAAGAATAACTTTAATGTAAAGATTCTAATGTGATGATTATTAGAATATAAGTTATTAAAGTTATGGGGATTATTTTAGACTTATTAAATTAATTCCCTCACTTCTCACTTCATAAGGGTATTATAGTATTTTAATAAAGTTTTAAAATACTAGAAGAAAAGAATGACAGTTGCTTCTGAAAAGCCGTACAGTTTTTATGTTTCAAGATAACGTAAAGAAATGTGACTTTGACAGGAGAAGACTTTGTACTTGGTAATTCTATATCATCAAGAAGCCATTAAAGAAAAGCAAAGAGAAGGGAAAATATTGATTAAGAGAACTTTGCAATGGATCCAGGTAAGTTCTTAAACTCTTCTAATTTGCAATGGATCCAGGTAAGTTCTTAAACTCTTCTAATGATATAATTGTGAGAATCATAATTTCTAAACGTTCCTCTTCTATAATAGATTAGTTTCTTATATTGATTAGAAAATGGAAACTACATAAAATAATTTACAAATATGAGAGAATTAGGTATTATAGGATTATCTTGTTTTTTTTAAGATTAATGAATATGGTGTAAGTTGATTAAGAAAACTAAGTGAAATTTTCACTGGACATTACGATAACATGTTATCTAGATGTGAAGGTTCCTTTCACAAAGTTCAAGAGGAGAAGATGATGGATTGATTCAAAACAAAAAGGAAATGGAAGGTGCATAAACACATAGAAACTGAGAACAATTAAAGGAAAAAAAAAGCATAAAATGGAAAGAAGAAGAAATGGATTGGTGTGAGAAGCACGCCACTACAAGGCTAGGCTAGATGCTATGGCAACCATGAAGATGAGTGAATGTGTGCCGCCACTTGTTATGCAAGATAAGGCTTAAAAGTATTAACTCTTTAAGGAGGAAACTTTCACAAAAGTGTTTAATTATCCAAAATGTTCAACCACTAGAATATGATAATACATTAATATGTTGTAACATAAGATTTAACTTCAACTTGAAATGTGTATAAGGGTATGGGTGAGATAAAGTGAAAGGTTAAAACAAATTTGAATTCCAGAGTCATGAGATGAAATTAGGTGAAAAATGTAAACTCAGGTATAAGTTGAGATATTCAAAACCAACTTATTTTTCCTTCACCTTCAATCATCATTATCTTCCCTTTCTTTTCTTGTTTTTCTAATTTTTTTATTATTTTCTTTTCCCTTTCCTTTACAAAACAGAACATTCATTTCATATTTTATAGCTTTTATTGCACTTCCCTTAATCCACATTTTTAGCTCACACTTAATAGTACCAAACTAGTCAAACCTCCTCCACACTTAAGTTTCACATACTCCTTAACACAACGTAAGACATCTCACCCCTCAAGAATTGGGTATTTTCTTTGTTTTTCAAGTTTATAGCTTGTATTGAGCTAAAATCAACATAAAATGTATATTAGGCTCAAAGTTGTTCAATGAAATTAATAAGAAATGTCTCAATCATAACAAATTTTGCTTGTCTACGTAAGTTTACAAAACAAAAAAAAATTAAGTTAAATATTAGAGCATAAACAAAACATGAGCAAGTCACTCAAGAAAAATAGAAAAGACACATGTTCATCTTTTACCTTAAGGCTAAAAAACTCACAAGGTCTAAACTCTTTCACAAATGATTTAGTCAAGTAATTATTAAATCAACTCAATTACAAATCATAGAAACAATTCACTCATATAAGATATAAGTGTAGACAAAATGTTCAGTTTAGAACTCATATAGGAAGCATCGGTCTTAGTGACAACTAGGCCAATGCTACTACTTTAATTTTTTTTATTTTATTAGACTCAACCTTAGCAAGGGTTTAACTTACTTTAAATTAAAACATTATTTTGTTGTAGAATCGGTCTTAGAGACAACTAGGTCAACGCTATTAGCATCAATTTTCCGGTCGACTCTAATTTTCATAACTTCCATGATTTTCATGTCATATTGAATTGCAAAGTTGAAAAAGTCATTTTTTCATGGAAGAATATTTTTTTACTTTCTAAGTCTGTTTTTGACGGACTCTAATTTATTATTTTCTTGTAGTGTGTAATACACTATGTTACTATAAGAATAAAAAAATTACTTTTATCTTAAAACAATTATAGAGGAATATTATTAAAGTAAGGGCCATATAATTTTTTTACAATAGTTTAAAAATTAGTACGAAATCTTAAAAATGGTTTGACATAACGTACAAAAACATAAATTAAAACCTCTCGTAATCATCATATATGGGTGTACATAGGAGGTGGGTTTATAAAACGTTGAGATGATAGATGGTGGTAGACATTATGAATCCAACAACTCACTCACCTAAAATTCGTAATTGCATTAACACCGCCAACTACTATATATTTATATGGAATCTCACATTAGTGACGAGGCAGTCGCAATGGAAGTGCAGATAATTTTGTTGATGGTCCTGCTTCCCCTGCTTATGGTTAGGGCTAAGGTTCCGGCAATGATCGTGTTCGGTGACTCGTCGGTGGATGCTGGGAACAACAATTACATAGCAACAGTAGCTCGCAGCAACTTCCAACCTTACGGGCGAGACTTTGAGGGTGGGAAGCCTACTGGGAGATTCAGCAATGGCCGAATAACAACAGATTTCTTATCCCAAGCCTTTGGAATCAAACCCTATGTGCCCCCATACTTGGACCCTAATCACAATATTTCACACTTCGCCACCGGCGTCACCTTTGCTTCTGCTGCTACTGGCTACGATAATGCTACTTCAGATGTCTTGGTCAGTATTCATCTCTCATCATCATTATTCAACACTCATTTCTATTCTATATAATGTTCCATTTATTTTTACTAGATATTATAAGTATTTGTGTTTTTCTAATAAATAATTAAATGTTATTTATTAAATACTATACATCATACTGTTGTTACTTTTGTTTTCAAAAATTACAGTCAAAGTAATATATAGTTACATTTTAACCCTTGAATATAAAAATATGTTCTATAGAAAGTTAGGGAAGGAATTATAGAATATTATTTATACTCATGTCTATACTCATGTCACTGGTATTTATATATTTATTTATATATATAATACAAACCCAAACTAGTTATTATAATACGAGTAGGTGATTTATTGTTGTAGATAATAAATTAAATTGTTTCAAGGTTAGGGTTTTGTAATCGATGAACTAATTATTTTTAGTGTAAAAGGGTTAAAACATATTCAAAGTGTTTTATTATTAATATATCATTAATTTATCAATAAAAAATAAAATTGTTTCGGATATTGTCTCAACGTGTCATAATTATTTTGATGGTATGATAGTACTAAATTTTTTAAATTAGATACGAGAAGGACGATATAAGTATGTATATTCAGTTAGTTCTGTCTCGTCTCAATATTCATATTTGTCCTTGTTATATACCTTTAATTTGTTAAATAATTTAAAGCATTTATTTTTTTTATTTTTCTTTTTAATTATTTCACCTTTATTTAATTTTTTATTTGTTACTTTTATTTGATACTTATACCGTTACAATTTCTTTTGTTAATATTTGACATTCAAAGAAAAAAAAAAATGTTTGTATGGGTCGGACATTAAATACTTAACAATAAGATATTACTTTATTTTGATTTTGATTTTTTGTAATTTAGTATCCTTATTTGGATAGGATTGCGGTTACGAGTATACTCTTTCTTCTATGAATAAGGAGAATTGACAAAAATTTGGTAGCCATCAAGAGGAAATGAAGATAAATTTTTAGTTCAAACAGATATATGTTATGTTCAAATTCGTGTATATGTTGTCATCCTGAAAAACCAATATTACTCTATTACAATTAGTGTGCTTATAATTATGATTGTAGATAATTAAAAATGAATTATTAAATTTTAAATATAAATAAAATCATTCTTTTTATATAAAAATAATAATTTTTTTAAAAATAAAATTGTTTTGACAAATTGTTTTTGATAAATAACAACTTTTATTTTAGAAAAGTTGATTTATCAACGTATTGAAAGTAGTACTTTCTCCTTTCCAAAACAAGTGTCTTTAAATACGATACATTGATTCTTAATACTCAATCCATACAAATTTGGATAAAAAATAGTTAGAGTATTTCGACTACTCTTACATCTATTATAATGAAATGATGCTATATTGATAACTCTTAATTTTATGTAGTATTTGTTAAAATGGAAATTTCTAGGCAAGGTTAAATGAATTATTTTGGAAGGGAAGAATTAACTATATATTTGAAAGATCTGAAATGATGAAAACAAAAAGGAAAATAAAGAAAATAAAAAGCTATATTTCTTGTGATTTGAAGATAAAACTTTTTCATGAATGTATTGTATGGACTTTGAGTCTACTAAAGAGTAGACACGAGAAGGTAAATAATATATGAGAAAACAAATTCACAAATTCAATGTTAAAAATATAAGAGAATTTCAGTTAGATCATATGGTATATATTTTCAGTAAATCCTTTTCAGAAGAATCATTAATTATTATTGATTAAGATACTATAAGTTTGAGCTCTATGACGTGAAAATTATTCTTTTGCATTGAGATGAATTTGGTGAAAAATTCAAAGAGTTTGAAGTTTGGGTAAATATAGGTGATGACATATTTATTTGAATTTGGGGTTTCAGTCTGTGATACCATTGTGGAAGCAGTTGGAGTACTACAAAGGGTTCCAAAAGAAACTGAGAGTGTATCTTGGGGAAAGTAGGGCAAATGAGACCTTTGCGAAAGCATTGCACATAGTAAGTGTTGGAACAAATGACTTCCTAGAGAACTATTTTGCCATCCCTGGTAGGGCATCAGAATATACACCAATAGAGTATCAAAATTTTCTGGTGGGTATAGCTGAGAAGTTCATACACAAACTCTATGGTCTTGGTGCTAGAAAAATATCCTTGGGGGGTTTACCTCCCATGGGGTGCTTGCCGTTGGAGAGAACCACAAATTTTGTTGGGGGGAATGACTGTGTGCCCAGATACAACTCCATTGCATTGGAGTTCAATCAGAAACTCAGTAAGTTGACAACAACACTCAACAAAGATCTTCCTCAGATCAGATTGGTATTTTCCAATCCTTATGATATTTTCTTGCAAATTATTCAAAAGCCAGCTCACTATGGTAAGTTATAAGTTTGCTTTACAATTCTACATTTTCTTCAAAAAATTATTTACCTTTGTTATGCTTCATAATTGCTGCATTATACGTACATGTTAAACTAGTCCAAAGTCGACTCCGACTTTTGTAACAATCCCAAAAATAGAGGGTTTCTATAACAGATTCATACATTTAAGGTATTAAGCAAACATGACCATAAAAATGCATAAAACATACATAACAAATCCATATACATCGCTTAGTGCATAAACTACAACTACATAGTATGTTAAGTTTAACTTAACCCACAAAAAATGTCTGTAAAGTGAATTTTGCATCCATTTATAGCCGTATCACCAGATAATATGAGACTTCCAACACACTCCCCTAATGTCGAAGTTTATATATCTCGTGCATGGGACTAGATATTAATGAATTGTTTGATATATAACAGTCTGAAAGTGGATGGAATAATATGTCAAATAAACAACAAATTTCTCGATAGCGAGTGGCATAATAGGAAGAACAAATGACAAATTTCGATAGGATAGAGTCTAACTCATGGCTTTGATACATACATAATTTAAACATACATATATAATACAAATCAATATTTTAGACTCAATATCCAGATTTATGCATTGACTTAGAAACAAAAAACATTGCCTCTTAAAAAATATTTTAGTGGATTGTAGAAAAATCTCTGGCTCTGCTTGGCCTAATTAACAAACTGATCCAACTGCTCTTAACAGGGTAAGTTAACTTATTGTTTTGTCAGAACAGGGGTATAAGATGGCTTTGACCAACACATATCCCACCATAAAAAGCTCCTTCAATTCTCACCATTTAGACTACATTACTCTATGTGAGTTTGTAAATCTAATCGAGTATAGGAGGACTTTTGACCAACACATATCCCTAGTTAAAGCATAACACTTAACCAACAAGAATTTGCAATTATTCCTAAGAAGTACATAGCTCATATAAGTTTACAATTCGAAACATTCGCTTTTCATTCTATTGTCTCACTTCTGTATTCAATGGAATCACTTTTTCATTAAACATAATTTCCCAACAAGTTGCTTATAATCCAACCAAACATTCGCCCAAAGAAACTGGCAGACTCGCTCAGTGAGACTAGTTACTCACTCGGTGACTAAATGTCTTGCCTAGGATTCTAAGCACTAGGACGAAAATGCGGATTTATTGACCCCCATAGTAGACTCGCCCAACGAGGTCTCGTCCCCTAACTCTACCAAACTTGAGTTTGGCTTTCGCTCAGCGAGAGTCTACCTAGCCAGTGAGCAAGTTTCCCCTAACTCTCTAGTAAACCCAAATTTGATAGTAGCTTAGCAAGAAAGGCTCGTCCAACGAGTCTACTTAACACATACATATAAATCTACAATTCAGACAATGAAATTCACCCACATAAAACATGTTATGCTTCATCCAACACATTAGCAAACCAATTTCAATCCATTTCACAAAATTTTAGCCAAATATACCAAACACACAAATTACAAAGAAATTGCATCTCAACAATCAAGTTCTAGTCATAGCACCAAGAGTGAAAATACCTAAAAGGAGAAAAAATAAAACTTACTTTGTTCGTCTCTTTAATTAGATGAATGTGTAGAACTCTTCATCACAATCAATTTTACTGTCTTTAATCTTCAAAGGGTAAATATAGGAGTCAAGAATCCAGAGAGAGAATGAAGAGAAAGTTTATAAAGGAATTTTAACGAGATAGTAATTTTATAAAAGTGAACTTTAGTTATTAGAAATTTGTTTTATAATTTAAACCTTTTATTATTAAATTATAATTGTATTCTCTTTTTAAAACCATCGTTACTCTTGTACTCTTTACTAGGTTCTCACATCTTTACTTTATTTTTATTAAATATACTTTTTAATTCTAATATTATAAATATTGTTTCAATTCTATATCACTATTTTGAATAATCTAAATTTAGTTCTATAGCTTTTTAGTTTAATACATTTCAGTATTTAGAGGAATTTATCATTGTTTTATTTCAATTCTTTTATTTAATCTAATCCTAATATGTATTAAATGAAGTCAATGAAATTGTTCTATTAGATTAATCTTAATGTCCTTGGAATATGATGACTTGGTGTTCCTTCAACAAAAATAAATATTGGAACAACGTTTAAAAAAATTGAAAAACAAAATTGAAAAATAATTGTAAATATTATAATCTATGGTGTTTTAAAACGATTTCATATTGTCTTTTTTTAACTGATACTCAATGACAATAATGAATGACATTCATCAATCAAAGTTGAACAAGCTATAACGTCACATGACATTATGATTGCACAATTACCATGAATTTGACAAAATAAATTCTATTAATTCACTAAAAAATTATTAAACTAAAAACATTCAAAATATTAGAGCAAAATTGAAAACAATAACATAATATGAGAATTGAAAATTAAATTTTATCTTTTATTGCACTAAATTAGTCATTTATGAAAATGAAATGTTTAATTACCTTTTCTTTATCACGTTATTTCTTTATTTTGTTTATTTCGATCTCTTTATTAATAAAATATTCAATCAAATCTGTTAACCTTAGAAATAGAATAATGTGGTTATTTTTTTTGGGTTGAATCAAGTCAAGTCTACATCTGTGATTAAAAGTATAACGTGTGAATATGGGGTGATAATTTTCGATATCATTTTTTAAATCCTTATAGTATTATAAACATTATGCATAAAATGAAATTATTTGTATTATGTTCAGGGTTTCAGGTGGCCTCAATGTCATGTTGTGCAACTGGAATGTTTGAAATGGGATATTCATGCAGCAGAGGCAGTTCTTTCAGTTGCATAGATGCTTCCAGATATGTGTTTTGGGACTCATTCCATCCAACAGAGAAAACCAATGGTATCATTGCAAAGTACCTGGTCAAGAACTCACTAGCTCAATTTTTGCACTAAATATTAATTCTAAATTTTATTTATGTAATGTGTAATGCTATATTTAGTTGCCTTTGCTTCATGGACTTGTTGATTATTATCGAAATCATAATTGTTTAAAGGTGCTAATTCACCACATCCTACATCTTGAGAAAGTGAATATTTTATTTAGAAGATTTCTTTTTAAAAGAAAAAAAATTAACACCATCATGAACAAAGTAGAAGCTACAATTGTACCAATTAATCCACAAACATGCTCAGTCAATTGAATGTTGGATAAACCCAATTGGAATGTTGGATAATGGATTTTATATTTAATAGTTTATCAAAATAGAAAATCAAATAACTCATTTAATTAAGAAGTGTTTTTTAGAACATTTATAAATAGTAAAATATACTAAAACAAAATTAAACATATATAATATTCAGAATATTCAAAAACAAAATAATTAATCATCCATAACATCTAGATATAATTTATTTTCATATAATTTAAAAATGTTATAAAAAAATCACAATAAATATGTTATTACAAGAAAATATATGTTAATGTTTTTGTAGAAAATTGTGACTTGTTTTTTTCTTTGGGATCTATTCACTTAGTTGTGTAACAGATTACTTGCTGATAATTATTTTGTGGAATAATTTACATCAATGGTCTCTCAGATTTTGTGAACATATATATAAACACAATCCATTTATTTATAACAACCAGAATTTCAAACAAGTAAGGAAATTAGTATAATGTATAAAAGGGTTACTAGTAAAAAATTGCATTTAACTACGCATATTAGGCTATAGTTACAAGAAAAATGTAGCATGTAAAAAAGTAGTAGCATTTTCAAATTACGCTTCTTTTAGAAAATTGTACCCTATACTTTAGGCGGTCAGAACATACACTATTGAAAAAAGGGGAATCTACACTAGTGCAGATCTTGGTTTTTACCTCGTCTTATATGCCTCGGTTGGTCAGGAACCAAAGCATATAATTGCGCGGTGACATTTTTGCAATTCCAGACAACTTTTATGTCTCGGTTCAGCTAAAACTAGAAGCAAAAGAGTGTTATATGCTTTAGTTCGCCCAAAACCAGTGCCAAAGTTGGCTCACATGCTTCGGTTTCACAAACCCGAAGCCAAAAACGTGGTTGGATATTTCAAAACTGCCACTAGCTGTTACGTCTTTGGCCTCGGGTGGCATGAACCAGGGCCAAATAGAGCTATATGCCTCGATTATCAATTGAACTGAGGCCATATAGTTTAATTAGGTCACAAAATTCGCGAGCCCCCTTTCTCTTCTTCTTCCCGCGCCCCTTTGCAACAGTACTCTCTTCTCTCTCCGCTGCACCCATTGCCATCACACCCTCCGACCACCTTCGGCCACTACAACCATGTGAACGAACCCCCTTTGTGCTACACCTCCATTTTCTCTCTCGTATCTCTCTCGTCACTCTCTCGTCTTTCTCCCTGCCACCGTCGCTGCCACCACCCTCCTCCGTCGCTGCCACCACACTCCTCCGGCCACTGTCGCGGCGTCACCTCCGTTGGTGCTTCACCTTTGTTGGTGCTGCACCCCCATTTCGTGCACAACCATTTCGTGCACGGCTTTCGTGCACCTCCTTCTCGATTTTTCCGGCAACTGTCATACCGCCGTTCCTCCAACGTAAGTTTCTAACTCATTTTTGTTTTGTTTTCTATTTTGTATATATTAATTTTCAATATCGATTATTGCAAGTATTGATTTTCATTGGAATTGAAATTGTTTGGATTGTTTGTATATACTATGAGTTAGCCTTAGTTTCCCATTTAAGATTTAATACGAAAATTATGTATTGTCCCTGAATTTTCATTTTGAAGAAACTACATTTGTCAATTGTGTTTTGTATTGATCTTCGGGTGCATATTTGATTGTGGTTTATACTCACTTTCATTTCATGTATCATGAAGGCCAATGCGAAATGCTGGCAAAATTTCGTGAAATTTAAGATATGTATTTTAAAAGTAATATGTACCAATAAAATAGAGAAAGTGAATCTTCTTAAATAGCATAGGGTCACACCTTGATTACGACGTGAGCATTGATTCAAAGATTATTGAAATTGTTCACGCAATTTCGGTATGGATCGAGATTGGATTAATTTACCATGTATCAGCGTTGAGTATGAGAATGGAGTAGAATAATTTATAAAATTTGCGCAACGTTATAAGGGGAGAAGTGATGATGAGGTGAAGTTCAGATGCCCTTGTGTCAACTTTTTGATTGGGAGAAAATTGAATGCAACTCAAGTTAGGGAACATCTTATTTGTGATGGTTTCCTTAGAAGTTATACAATATGGACATGGCACGGCGAATTAATAGACATTCCAACTGTTTCTCGAACTAAACATGTTGTCTATTCCACCATGAAAGAGCGACGGCAAGAGCGATGTGAAAAGCGAGTAGAAGAAGACAATATGGAGGACATGATACGGGATGTTGGCGTAGAAGCTTTTGCACAAGTGCATGTGTATGAGACGATGTCTGCTAATGCGGAAACTCTGTTATATGTCGGTTCAACTAAGTTCACGCGATTATCAGCTGTTTTAAGACTTATGAATTTGAAAGCGACCAATGGTTGGATAGATAAAAGCTTCATTGAGATCCCACTTTACTTGCATTCCCAAGATGTCTTAGAGCTTGCACGGGGACAAGAGGAACTGAATATTACCATTATTCAATTATGAATGATGTAAGTCTTTCAATTATTATATATAGTTATTTGATATATTTATCTATTTACTTATATCAAATCAATTTTATGTTTAGGTATTTGTCTGGTGTCACTGAAACTCTGGGGTTGAATGATGTATATGGGTTTGATGACATCCAATCATATGTGACCGGATGCTTTCAATGCGGAAAAGAAATTATTTTGTCCCTTATATTGCTGGGTAAGTCATTCTTGTTAACTTATGAATATAACCTGTCATTTTAATGCATAACAATGAATTTATTTTTCTCTCAAACGTCATTGGCAATTACTTGTGGTTTCCCTAAGGGAGAACATTGTTGTGTGGTTTTGCTCTTTGCACCGCCCTCCCCCCAACCATCTTAGACAAGTGATAGATTGGTAAGAAACCTCAATCTCAATCTTATGAATATGACATGTTATATAAAAGTATCCTAACTTATTCCCTTTATCATAGTTCAATTATTGGGCATAACATGTTGTTAAGGAGATCAACGGCTAAGGCAAAATGTCTTGCATGGTGTTCCCTCTAGGTTTGATATTTCTATCCATATATTTAGAAAAGTTTGATTTGAATTTCTTCTTTAATTAATTTTAATGTTGTTGATATAATGTAGTGTAATAGACAAACCAACTCATATGAGTGCGGTTACTATATAATGCAATGGATGACAATAATTGTGCATGCTCATATTACAACTAATTGGGAAACGGTAATATATATTTGAATTAAAGCAATTACTTTGCAATATACTAAAGTTTAGTATACTAAAGTTGTCTTTCTATATATTAACTTTCAATTATCTTTTAAATGTTTTTGGATTGTGGATGTTTTAAAATATTTTGTTATGGTTTGTGCTGCTCCGTGAAAATAATATCCAGGTTTAAATGTGGGAATCACAATAAAATAAAAAATTTATTTAAAAAAAAATAGTAGAATAGGTCTCGGTTGTTACGAAGACCGAAGCAAAAAGAGACTATATGGCCTCGGTTCTTACCATAACCAAGGCCAAAGACTCTGCGAAAATTTTAATTAAAAAAAATATTTTTAACCTATGGCTTCGATTCTCGCTAACCCGAGGCAGAAAAGAAAACCTATGGCTCCGGTTTGTTTACAACTGAGTCATGAAAGTGACTCTATGGCCTCTAGTAACAACTGAAGCCAAAAGGCACCTCCTTTTGGTCTCGAACCAATATGCCTCGGTTTCAAAGCCGAGATAAAATGAGGAAAATAATCGAGGCAAAAAGCCCTTACTGCACTGGTTCTATAACAACTTATCATGATAGGTATAAGCCATTTATCATAATAAATTGATCAGTGACATTTTTGTAATAAAAGTAACAGTTATTATTACTGGTAAAAGGGATATGTCATAGTAAGTGAAAAGAGAAAACTTATTATGACTGGAATAGTAGACCTATCATAGTAACAGGGTGTGGTGACAAAATTGAAATTATGTTAAAAATATATTATGATAGATTTTGCGAGACATGTCATAGTATCTCTAAATCTCTAATTTTTCCTTCATTTCTCTTTCTCTTCTCTCATCTTTTTTCAAACTGTCCATGTTGTCTTTGTTTCGCGTTGCCTACTGATGAGTGCGTATTTTTGCCCTCATTTAATGTTTAATTCTGGGTATTTAATTGAATTTGTGTGCTTAAAGAGTGATTTAATTGATAATTCTGATAATTAGGTTGTTTGAGCTTGTGTGATAAAAAT
>Ga0209589_1010162_pt1 | contig 13815 bp, 14 predicted proteins | sample CowpeawhiteBW_FD_187525 | JGI IMG/M metagenome (GOLD analysis project Ga0209589, IMG submission 187525) | Root nodule microbial communities of legume samples collected from California USA - Cow pea white BW (SPAdes) (version 2) | ecosystem: Host-associated > Plants > Roots > Nodule | place: USA...
CCCAGATTAAAACAACTTAGAATCATTAACACAGTTTAAGTAACAAACAGATACCTTCAATATCTATAATCGGATGCACCGAATTATAAACTCTAACTAAGCCCTTAGTGGGCAACTTATCAACAAACTTCATTAGGATCTCCACCACCTCCTTATCCCCCGCTGATAACTCATCCATCCCCATATCCTTATACTGAGAAGGGGTACCCGTTCAGCTAAATGGGAATTTTGTACTCCCATCTGCATTCAAGAAATAAGGCTTACCCTCTTCCTTCACCACCACTTTGAAGTACTCGTCCTTAAAGTGCTTGAAAGATTGGGAAAAGGCGTCCAGTCTGCTGATATTAGGACGAATGATCAGAGATAACCAAGTAGTCGGCTGCCGAGGTCTGGTGTCATAAAAGTATAGGAAGGCGTAAGGAGAAGGCTCCAAATACAGAGATTGGCACAAGATGCGAAAGGCTTGCAAGTAAGCCCAACTATTCGGGTGCAGTTGTGTGGGTGCCACGTTCAATGCGCGCAACACGCCCATAGTAAAATCATCAAACGGTAGCCGTACATGTAGCTGCGAGAAGTGACACATGTACATATAGAAGAACTACTCCGCGGCCTCCTCCTGCCCGTGACACACACGGTCAACAGCGCTAACCCTCTCTAGGGAAACGATATCACCATTTACCCCCTTCGAGATGACAGGCGTACAGTTCAGCCAGGAGTTCAATAAACGAGACCACCGGAACAAAGATGATTGATTACGGACATCGGCAGCTGCCCACCCGTAACCGCCTTTGGCCAGCCAATCGCTCTCGGCCAACTCTTCAGGTGGATCTTTTCAAACCTCCCTCACCGTCTCCATGGGAATTCCACTTATCATACCTCTGGAACTAGTACCCTCTTCGTCTACTTGCCTATCTCTACTCCTCTCTGATACCATACTCTCACTACTAGATGTGGACAACGATATACTATCGCTACTAGACGTACCTTTTTCGTGTTTACGGAAAGATGTCGGCTGAAATTGGGAACTAGTCGGATAGTAAAATGCACACAAGATCTCTGAATACAAAACTCTCACAAATGAACCAAGTAACCTCTCACTCATTTTGAAATCAGTATTTATAAGCCAGAATCCCAAACGACGAAAACCCCTTCCCGCCAAAACAACAACTTATACCAATCGACACCATCATTACAAAATATATGACTCTTAAAAATGACGGCGCCAGAACTTCCTAATTTGACCCCTGACACCCCTTCACCTACCTTCAAACGATTATCACATTTTAGCCTTAACAATGTTCGTCACACTTAAAGGTTGGGGGACTGGTGTATCACACCTAGCCGGTTCCGCTAGCATATCAACACATATCACCCTTAACCGACACCTATGTCGACCAAGGCTGGGGGACTGTTGTACTACACCAAGCTAACTTAACAAAATAATGATAAAACGATCACCATATACCAAGGCAGCTGAGTAGCCGGCCAAGACCGGTAACCTTGACGTCTAGAGGAACTACCTGCCTAAGACGACACACGAGCAATACAAATCGTTAAGGGAAGTAGTCGGTTGAGGCCGATAACTTCAGTATACTTAATAAAATGGAAGTTCCCGCGTTCAATAGGTCTTTAGGGCCTGGGTTAGGGCCCAAGCCCACTTACAGCCCAAGCTAGAGCCCAAGCCAAGGCCCGACCCATGGGATAATCAGACATAATTAATGCTCTATAAATACGTGTGGACCCCAGTAATTAAAGGTACGCATTCATTACTCCATTAATCACTGATTTGACCTTCTGAGAGCTTTGACTTACTTGAGCTTCGGAGTTCCTTCTGCAGGTAACCCCTCCTGGTTCCAAGCCGACATATGCCAATCGGGAAGAGACCAACTATGGAGATAGTAGACTACATGGGTAAGGTGACGCTTGTGCCTAACTTATCTTGTTTGTTCTATGCAGGAACAGAAATATTGGGGGTGTAAGAAGAAATTGCCGATTTTCTAACACGGCTATGACTAGAGATGGCAAATAAACTCGCGCTCGTGGGTATTAACCGAACCCGTCCCCATTTTGACGGGGAATCCCTGCATTGACTGGGTATGGGTATGGGTATGGGTATGGGGAATCCCCAATTTTTTCAATTGGGGATGGGGATGTGGATGAGGATGTACATATCCCTGCCATAATACCCGTCCCCGCCATATCTCAATCCTCGTTTAAATTATTAAAATATTCACAATCTATTAAGTAACTTTATATTTATATATATATATATATATATATATATATATATATATATATATATATATATATATATATATATATATATATATACTGTCTATTTTTTATTTCTTTTAATTATTTGGTTTGTGTAATGAAACTCATTCGCATCTCCAATATATTTTTTATCTTATCTAACCTTTATGTAATTATGTTAAAATTATGTATGTCAATTAAAAAAAAAGATTTATTTCTAACATTTGAATATTTCTATTATTTTTTAATAGTTTTATTTATTGTATATTTTCCTTTAACATGATAATGTTTAATACTATCAATTTAAGTGTTTAGCAGCATAAACCTTTCATTTACTAGGTAATATAAAAGAAAATACTTATTATTATTAATTTTTGTTTCATTTGAAGAACTTTTTTGTTTCACTAAAACGATTTTTGTTATTTCCCAACCATTGAGTATATATGTTGATATTTGAAAAGTTTTCTTAGATCTCTAAGATATTTTTCATCTTATTATACCATTAATTATACATTTATTTTCCTTTGTACGATTACTTTCAATAGTCTCCAAATTGTTTATACGACACACATTTGTTAATTTTTTAATATTTTTATTTTTTATATATTTTCATCATGTAGAATACTATTTCGATATATTTTATCTAATTATTTTTTCTTTTCTAATTCATTAAATCATACTTTAATTTTTTTCACTTTAATTGTATAAATAATTTTTATTTACTACAATATAAAATTTAATGTAATTGCTATGAATATTTTTTTATTACCATCCAACATATATTGGAGTTCAAAAGATATAAGATCTATGTTAAAATTTTAGTATTATGTATTATTTATTTTTTGCATCATTTTGATCAAGTGATGTATTATAACTTTTAAGTTTAATTACTTGGATGATACCCACTTTGGTAAGAGTGTGTCAATTTAGTACTCACGCGAAAAAAAATGTCAATTGCGTCCCCACTTTTGAAAAAGTGCCTCAATCATGTTCCTTTTTTAAAAAAATAATTAACGTTATTAACGGCACGCCACGTGTCACTCTCTGATTTTTTTAATTTTTTTGTTGCCACGTGTTAAGTCCTTGTTGTGACACGTGACAATGTCAATGCCACATGGCAGAATAATGACACGTGTGACAAATGTCATTATACTGATTTCAATTTAGTACCCATATATATATATCTGATTGTTTCAATTTAGTCTCCACTTTTGTGCCTTTGGTTCAATTTTATCCCAATTTTTTTAACAATTGAAGAACATTTTTTAAGTTATTTTTTATAAGATTAAAAGAAATTAAGTATAAATATTTTTACAACATTAAGTACTGATATTTATATTAAAATTTAGTTGTAAAAAAATGTTATATTAATAGAACAATATAATCATCCACTTTTTTTCAAAGTAAAACAATATTATTTCTGTCCAATGTAACACCCCATTTAATTTATAAGCGAAATTAAATGTAGCGTCGCATAAATATAACATACAAGCGCAGTCTGGGAGTTTGAAACTCAACTCCTTACAACCCATGGCACACCACGATGCCCAAGAGAAAACTGGATAAAGAGTTAACCAAAAGTATATAAATCTAAAACGATCAAATACATGAGCCATAACCCTAAAGAAACTTATAAAGGAACAAGAGACCAGTCCACGCGGACTATGCAGCGGAACCACCACCTCCCTATTGCCGACGGGTGTTCCTCGTATCTGCTCACACCAACAAGTTGATGATCATCGCAAAAGAGAGTACCACACAACAGGACACACACCAATAAAAGTAGGGTAAGCTAGAGCATACAAATAATTTCATCAAGTAATCTAAGGCACATTCACAGTCGACCATACATAACCACTCAACATGTTATGACTCGTAAACCAAAACACTAAGGACTCGACTTGACTCATCCGGATACATACAATTTGGTCGGATTCAGCGGATGCTTGCACTTGTAGTGGATACCTCTACTCACCCCTGAGCTGCTCACCCCCGAGCTATGTGTTACAAGTGTTACGATGAATCAATTTCCCTCACACAAGGTTAGCCCTTAATGAATTACAGGCCTCCTACTACTCTCACCACAGGAGTCAGTCCGCTCTAAGTGAGACTAACTGACCCCTTAGAGTGTCAGGATGCAACCTTACCTTGAATCCTTACCAGATCGTACAGATGGGGCACCACCATAGGCACCCACTAACAGGGGCCATGGAACTACGTCCCGACCATTGAAGCACGACCTTGAAGCCTCACCTAGAGACTCCAAGGGATTATGTACTGACCACTTACCAACATATATAATCAGCCAAGAAGTAAACACATACACCATGCATAAAAGATTCATACCAACAACCATAAACAACCTCCATGTATCACATGTCAACCAGTACCAGCTCGTATCACCAATCATGAGAAAACGTCTCCCCTCATTTCAATATCATGCCATAGAATTACCACTCATCAAGGTTCATCGTTGTTCATGCCCGATTTGTGACCACATACATATCTAACCCCTCGTGCAATATTCACGTAAGATCATGCCACTCTCACCCTTCATCACATATAAGCCTCCCTTTATCATATATATACTCAAACCCATCATACCATCATACAACAATCTTATTAATCACATGCCAACCATCCAAAACGGAAAAGAATGCCAAACTAGACAACACCCTCACACAACCCCTCACTCAGGCAGAGAAGTCTCGCTCAGGCAAGAGAGTCTCTCGCTCAGGCGAGACCTCATCGCCTAGGCGAGAGCTCGAAATCTTGGAACAGTGGCCTCTACACTGTCTCGCTTAGGCGAGACCCTCCTCGCCTGGGCGAGATGCTCGCTCGGACAAATGGAGCTGGTCGCCTGGGCGACCCCTCGCGCGAGAATACCTGGGCGAGCCTCAGCTCATCTCGCCTGGGCGAGATAGCTCGCTTGGGCAAAATTATCAGTCCTCGCCCACTGCTCATTCGCATAACAGACCAAAAACACAGCCAAACAACTCAATAGCACATTCCACACACTCAAGGCAGCATACAGATCATCAAATCACACGCACATTTCATAAAAATCATGGATATCAATTATTTCGCAAAACCCTAACTTCCCGTACCTAGAAAGGGGTTACACGAGGCTTCGACACTGGACCACAGAGCACAGCAGCTCGAGAGATGGACTGGAAAATTGGCGGAACAGTAGCAGAACAACGTTATTATGGAACCCTAAATGAAGGAATACAGAAAAAAAGCTCTTACGTAGAAAAGGTATGAGATTGGGGATCACTTACATGGAGCAGAAAACAAAAACTAAGCTTGAGCGGACTTGTTCGAGGTGAAGAAGCGAACCCTAGCAGAGCTCTTTTGGGCAGCGAAGGGAGACAGCTACGTTTCTGTGAAAGAGTGAAAGTGAGAGGGTTAGGTCAGATTAGGGTTTGGTTTTATCACTTGGGCTAGCCCTAGGCCCAATTACAAGGGCCAACCCTTTACTTTAGGGCAGAAATAATAAAGCGAATTTTAATGGGCCTTACATCCAATTTAAGACCAAATCTGTTATTTGTATAAATGTTATACTAATATTGTTTTTATTAAAAATAACTTTTTAGCATATTACATTATTGTATGTTATTAACCCATATCTTGTCAATGTATTCTTTAACCACTAAATTTTAATATAAATATAAGTACTTAATTTTGTAAAAATATTTACACTTAATTAATTTTAATCTTATAAAAAAATGAATTAAAACATATACATCAATTATTAAAAAAAATGGGGAAAAATTTGAACCAAAGACACAAAAGTGGGGACTAAATTGAAACATTGAGATAAATATAGGTACTAAATTGAAATCAGTACAATGACATTTGCCACACGTGGCACTGACATTGCCATGTGTCACAACACGAACTTGACATGTGGCAACAAAAAAATTTTGCAAAAAAAAGTTAAAAAAATTAAAAAAACCAAAGAGTGACACGTGACATTCTGTTAACGACGTTAGTTATTTTTTTTCTGAAAGGAACTTGATTGATGCACTTTTTCAAAAGTGGGGACGCAATTGACACTTTTTGAAAAGTGGGGACGCAATTGACACTTTTTTCCTGCTGGTACCAAATTGACACACTCCTACCAAAGTGGGTACTATCCGAGTAATTAAACCTAACTTTTATTAGTGTATAAAAAAGAGATTCATTATAATTTCAAAAATTGATGTAAACAAACATTTAAAGTATATTTTAATTTGAATATTTTTTTCCTTTTATATTTTTTTAAAATATTTTTAAATTTTATCAACTAGGTTTCATTAATGTTTGTAATTTAATAATCATCCTCATAATATTGAATATTTGATAATATTATGTTTCCTTTACCGTAATTTTTTATTATTTTATAAAAATTAATTAAAATTAATATTAAAGTAGTAAGAAAACGGGTACGGGTATGAGTACGAGATTATACTCGTTACCTGGTGGGGATGGGGATGGGACAAAAATTTGATAACTGTTGAGTTTGGGTATGGGGATGTGGTTGAATTTTTTTTTACGGAGATGGGTATGGGATAGCGAAACCCGTCCCTGCCCCGCCCCGTTGCCATCCCTAGCTATGACATATGGATGGTTATTGGTGGAAATGATTTTGTGAGAGGTGCAAAGAGTAAGGAATGGGTGTGAAAATATAAAAAAAAACATTGGGTTGTTGGATTCATAAAACAAAGGTATGAAAATGAAAATAGGGAGGTGTTCAAACAAATTTGAGTTAGCTAGCCTATTATTGGATAAGTGTGTGGACATGAAGTGAGGTGGTGTAGATAGTGGAAATGTGTTGGACTTGACTTAGAGAGAATGTGGACATAAAATGGATAAGGTAAGGGATAACAAAACTGAGTTGGGCTTAGCCCAAATAGGTGTAAAAATAAAGTAGGGGAGGTATGGATGATGAAAATGTGTTGGGCTTAGCCCAAAGGGGTGTATAAAATAAAATTAGGGAGGTGTGGATGATAAAAATGTGTTCAGCTAGGCCCAAAGGGATGTAAAAAATAAAATAGGGGAGATGTGGATGATAAAAAAGTGTTAGGCTTAGACATGTCAAAGTGAGTCAACCCGGCTCATATGGGTTGGCTCACCACGAGTTGGGTTAAAAATGAGTGAGCCCAACCCCACTCACTTTATGGTGAGCCATAAATTTTGTAACCCGACTCAACCCACCATGGGTTGGTGGGTTAAGTGGGTTGGTTAACCAACCCACATAAAAAATTATTTATTTATTTATTTTTAAGTATTTGAATATTTAAATAATTTTTAAGCAACTCATGAGATGACGATCACAGTAAAATCAATAACCAATGTCTTCATCGTGCTCACCACCAAGATACGATGAATTGTTTCAAGAAAGTGTCCATATAGTTCAAGAAAACATGGATGATATTACACATTTTTTGTCATGTTATTCAACAAAATATAAATGAAAAAAGTACACATTTTTGTCATGCTAATTTAGAAAAAGAAAAATTTGTTTATAAGACAATTGCTCGAGTAATTTACTATAAAGATTATAGTTAAAGATTAAAGTATCAACATATATAATTTGACAATCAAATTAATTAAACATTCAAATTATTCAAATATTATTGAGCAACATTATAACATTTAAAAATATGAAATTATGAACCTATATCATTAGGAGTAGTAAATAATTATAAAAAAATTAAAAAAATAATTGTAAAAAAATATTGGTGGATTAAGTGGCTCAACCACCTTCAACTCGGCTCAAACATGTTTAACCCGTGAGTTAAGTGAGCCGGGTTGAGTTCAACCTACTTTTGAAAAACTAAATTTTTTCAACCCAACCCAGCTCAAACATGTGATGAGCCAAATTGGCTCACGGGTTATAACCCATTTTGACATCTCTAGTTAGACTTGACCTAAAGAGGTATGGAAATGAATGGAATGATGTAGGTAGATAAAACGTGTTGAGCTTAATGGCCCTTTATGGAAAGAGGGTAAATATGGAAAAGTGGAGGATGAATGATTTAAAATGTAAAAATACTGGTGCAAACAACAATTTTTTTAAGGTGATTGGGCCAAATAGTAAAAAGAAGGCCCAACCTCTTTTCTTTCTCTTTTTCATTTTTTTTTAATTTTCTATTCTTTTTTTTAGTTATAATTTTCTAGACTATGTTCATATTGCCTTATTAAGGCTTTCATTTATCAAACAAAGCAAAGAAAATAATTCTTGTTTGTGTCTGATCACTAGATAAATCACTTGTATTTGTCATGTTTAATGATAGAAAATGGCATGCTTTGTCAAACAAAATATTTCTATGATCTATACTTTGTTATTAAATGATGAAGGCTTATCCCTACCAAGGATGATGTTACATGGTACATGCTTAGGAGAAAGGAAGTTCCTTAATCCATTTTCATTACTTTTATTTACTCTAGTTTGAATTCCATAAAGTTGGCTTGGTTGACTATTTTAAGTTGACTTGTTGACCTTGACCTTAGGTTGACTTGTTGACTCAAAGATTAGCTTAACCTAGGCCAACATGCTAATCCATTTTTACTTGTTTTGTAGGTTGATTAGTGTAAGACCCGGGGAAATTAAATAGTTATTTAATTAATTATTTAATTAGGACGGGTAATAGGAACATTTAAAACAATTAATGTGTGGAACTATGATGTGGAAGAGTACTAGCTCAAATGGTTGAGAGTACTTGGTTTATGTGTGAGGACTTGGGTTTGAGTCCTATGTGTGCCACTTGCATGTTATTTAATTTATGCATTTTTGTTTAATGAAATAGTGAATGCGTGGTGTGATGATAAATTCCTAAAATTGTAGGAGTTATCATGAAATTTGGATTGGTTGAATTGTTTGGCCTTGGCTTGGTATGTGCATGAGTGTGGGTTCAAACCTTGTTGAGAACTAAATAGTTTCTTTTTGCTAAATTTCTTTTGAGCATGAATATGAAAGGGTTGGGAAACCTAGCAGATACTGGAGAGGCAATGTGGGGGGGGGGCTGAAAAATAATGGGAGATAACCATTGAATGACCTTAATCATATTTTATTTAAATAAATTCGTTTTAGTAAATTAAGGAATAATTATGGCACATTAAGCTTGGGAGAGAAGGAGAGGGGAAAAAATTAGTCTGCGAAAGGTGCAAACAGTTTTGAGAGTGAGAAGGGACAATTCTGGTGCGTGAAAGAGGCTAGGGAGAGAAGAGTTGGATTGGTTCTTTTAGCAAAGGGAAAAAGGTGTGCAAGGAGAGTGGGAATCTCAATTGGGAGCGCGAATTTCAGGTTAAGGGAGTTGTTTATTGTATGTTTATCTCCTGATTGTATAATAATATACTGCTATGTGAAAAATACATGGATTTTCCTCTTTTTGGCGCTGTAACTGCACAATTCTCGGTTCTGCCCAGAAACTGCCTGGCGGGCATGCATGTGCCGCCAGGCGACACACTAATTTTGTTCACATTTTTAGGTTTCTGGTATGAACTGCTTGGCGGTGAGACCGAACCGCCAGGCGATGCATGACGTTTATCACTGTTCCTCTGTGTTGTTGCGAATTTTGTGATAATATGAACTCATCATTGTTTCTCGATGTTCTGTGATTGCATGGAGTGATTGTATCATACTGTTTGGATGTTTGTGAATTAATTGGAATATGGGCAGGGAAGGTTGTGATTAAGATCAAAAGGGCATTCTGAATTTTGATGTGAGGAGAGGCCAATATGTGATTAGAAGTAGTTGTTGCGTCGGGTATAATGCCATTGTTGATGATTCTAGTAGTCCATGTGGGGAGTGTTATATAAGTGGTATGTCAAATTTTAAATTGGGTGTTGAATCAAGTTCTGGAAAAATTGATGATCTTTGCAAGTATGGCAATTAGGGAGTCGTACCAGGTTCTGAGGTGCCGCCTGGCGGCGTATTGGTGGCCGCCAGGCGATAGGGAATGGTTTGGGACTGTTTGGGGTCTCTGGAGCAGTGGCGGCGAGAAAAATGAAGTGAATTAGTAAATAGGGCAAATCCAGCGTGATTGGGTGGTAAAAGTGGAGAAAGTGAGAGTTAGTAATATTGTAGGTACACCAAGGTGAGGAAAGAAAGTTGAGATGCAAGGAGGTACATTTAGTATGGGAAATTTTGGTAGTAATGGATAACCTCTTGTAAGTAAATGAGGATAGGGGAAATAACCAGGTTGGGTAGTGAATGATGTACCTCGGGTATGTGGCAGTGAAACTAACAAATTATCTAGAATAGGTCTATATGTCTGAATGTGATGATAAGGTTATCCTGTTAAGGTGGAGTAAGTTGAATGCAAGAAATAAGATTAATCTTTTAACATTTATTGAGCGATTATGTTGGAGGAGAGGTCTTAGTGAATTAAATGTTGAGGATGAAACATCTCAAGAGTGGGAGATAGGGAATTTTGAAGTGATAGTGGGATGATTGTAAAGTCAACAGGTTTTGATAGAATCAATGCGTAATATCCCTTAGAGCCATCCTAAAGACAGAATTAACTGAGTCGAGTGCCAAACCAGCTGCAGAATGCTTCTGGTATGGCGCCTGGCGGTTCTGGCACCTGGCGGTGGGTGGATACCGCCAGGCGATCTGGGACGATTTCGTCTGGCGGCGTGGGGGCCGAGCCAGGCGGAAATACTGCTGATCTTTGTTGTTTTGTGTGTTGTTTGAGCACTGATACTATACTTGGGTCGGGAGATGCTGTGCCATGAGCGGGTAGGTTCATGGATGGTGGTTAACATGTGATGGTATGAGCGGGGAGGTTCATATCCAGTTACTCTCACGTGGGGATACGAGCGAGGTAGGTTCGTATGTTCCGTGCTCACGTCTGAGAGATGCCACGTGCTGGGAGGTAAGGGGCTGGTGGATCACATGTGTTGGACTATGGGCGAGCAGGTCCGTAGAGTAGGACTACGAGCGGGGAGGTTCGTAGAGCAGGACTACGAGCGGGGAGGTTCGTAGAGGCAGGACCACGAGCGGGCAGGTTCGTGTCAGCACCATATTCCTGAGTCCAAGGCTAACCAGTTGTGTGATTAAAGGCTATAAAGCCTTGGGGTTAAAGTCTTGGCCAAGAATTATGTAGAATGAATAAGATGGGTATATGATTTATCTTGTGTTTTATATACCTATTATTTTATTTTCTCAGCTCACCCTTTCTGTTTGTGTATGGCGATGATCGTGTGATTCGTTACACGGGAGCAGATGTTGATATAGGTGGTGCTGAGGATGTCCAGGCGACGGAGTGAGGGCTAGCTTTGGGATTAGAGCTAGGATTTTTCTCACTTGTATTATTTATGCTTTTATTTATGAACACGTTTATTTTGAGAACTTGTAACCCTTTATTGTTTAAGTTATGAGTTCTGGCACGCTTTTTAATAAAATTAAATTTTCCCATGTTGGGATTATTAGTCATGCGACTTTTGATATAATTTAATACTTTTATTATTTATTTTTAAGTAATATTCCTTAGGGATGTTACAATTAGGAGGTAAGGCAAGAGAGGAAAAGTGACGCATTTAGATGGCTTTTGGAAAGCACATGTGGAGGGGAGAGAAGGAGCATAGCTTTCTAGAAACATCTAGAAAGGATGATCACATGCCTTGGCCACCAAGGAGTCTACAAACATCTAGAAAGAGCATCCACCTTGCCTTGGCCAAGAAGGCTTCTAGAATGTGTCCATGTGCTCCTTTGTTGATCTACTTTCTAGACTCTAGGTTTGTTATTTGCATTATAATCCTTTTTAGAACTATGTTATTTTGCTTAAAGACCCCTAAACACTTCTATATAAGGGGTTCTCTAACACTTGTAAAAGGGTTGAACATTTTGGAGAAATTAAACACATTTGTGTATCAACCATTGTGAGAGTCTTCCTCCTTAGGGAGTGAGTGCTTTTAAGCCTTTCTTGAACCTTGATTCAAGTGGCGGCACCATCACTTATCTTTAGAAGAGTCCATGGCTTTGCCTTTCCTCTGAAGTGGCATGCTTCTCACATCTTTACCATTTCTTTCCTTTCCATTTTTTATATTTCCTTCCCTTTGATTGTCTCGATTTTTTTGTGCTTCCTTTGCTCTCGAGTTTTGTTTCATTTATGCACTTTCGATTCTTGCTTTGCTTAAATCAATCCACCATCTTCTTCTGAGCTTTGTTAAAGGAACCTGCACATTTAGATAACATGACATCTTAATGTTCGATGGGGATTTCACTTAACTTTCTTAATCAACTCACACCATATTCCATAATCTTAAAAAGGAACAAGATAATCCTACATCATTTGGTATATAGAGCTTTGGTTGTCCTTGAATATGGTGTTTTTCATGTCTAACCTTGTCTTGTGTAACTATCTTTGAATGGTCCAAAATCAACTTTTCTTCCACAAAAGAAATCCATGTGAATGTAGTTTCCAACAAAAAAAGAACCAATGCATTTGGAGTTCTGTGAAGAAAGTTATGATCAAATTAGTGGGCAAAGGTTAAAGCTGTTGAGAATTCGTGAATCAACGTTTTCAGGTTATGTTGTGTTAGTTTGGCTACGATTTTTGCACCTCTTTAAGCTCCTAAATGTGTTTTTGGATGCTTAGTCATTGAGTTTCAAATACATGAGTTTAAATGCATGATAGCTACATGTTTGTGTCTTTGTGTATGTCATATTAAATGTGCCTAATTTTTGCTTGAGTCATGTCATATGTTAACTTGAAGTTTTATTGTTCTTGTTATTCCAAGTATTTGAATATTGCATTCACTTTATTTCTTTCTTGATGTATGCTCCATGAAATTGATTTTGGCCTAAATTTTGGGGAACTAAGTGTCCAAGCTACCCAAAAACACCTTTCTCATCATCTTGTGAAACTAGTTTTGAAAGAAGAAAAATTTTTGGTGCATTTTTACCAATGGGCAGAGAGTATTCTCGCCCCTTGGTGAACCAAAATTGTGTTTTTCACTAGGTGTTATGCTATTAGTTTTCATACTTGGGTGTTGGGTGATATTGACTAATTAGTTATATGCTTTAAACTTGGTTATGATCTTTCTTGGTGTATGCATGATTTGAGACTCAATAGTGCTTGTTCAAGTATTTTCTATAGAGTCTTTAAACATGTGCTTTTCTTGTTTTAGTCTTTTAAAAATTTGTCACATATAGTTTCTTTCCTTAAAGTTTAGCTTTCCTTGATTTTGTTCTTTTCTTGTTTGTCTTTAGGTACTCTTTTTTTGTCCTAGTAGTTTTCTTTTCTTGAATTTCCTTGAGTGTGTTGGCCAAAACATTTGAGTTTTCTCTTGAAAAGCGTTTCAAAGTTAAAGTATTTTTATTCCTTTTGGTGGATTTGAGTGTAGCCTTGCCTTGTTATTTTGGGAGTGTGATCTAAACACAGAGGTTGTTATTTGGGACCATACTTGGTGATGAGTCATTATTTTCTTCTATTCCACTAGCCTTTGTGCACCCATTAGACAATTGATTAGTGCTTAATTGTTCATCATTAGAGTGTTTTTCATCTGTTGGGCTTTATTGGGCCACTGTTCCGAATTTGGACTAATTTCACATTATTTGGCCTAATTTTT
>Ga0209589_1010167_pt1 | contig 13811 bp, 12 predicted proteins | sample CowpeawhiteBW_FD_187525 | JGI IMG/M metagenome (GOLD analysis project Ga0209589, IMG submission 187525) | Root nodule microbial communities of legume samples collected from California USA - Cow pea white BW (SPAdes) (version 2) | ecosystem: Host-associated > Plants > Roots > Nodule | place: USA...
TGTCGCTGGCGCGGTTGTCGAGCGACTGCGCGGTGAAGAAGTTGGTCGGATTGTCGAGCGCAGAGTTGACCTTCTTGCCGGTGGCGAGGCGGTTCTGCGTGGTGGCGAGCAGATCGGCGGTCGACTGCAGCGAAAGCAGATTCTGGCGGACCGAAGCCGAAAGGACGATGCCGGACATACTGGATACCCTTCTGGATGAACACGATTGACGCGACGCCGCAAATTTCACACGGCGACCGTGCCACACTGGGCTGTCCGCGCTACCCGTTCGTTAAGGAGCTTCTCCGTACTAATACTCAGAACAGCGCTCGCGAGGTCATCCTGGAAGAGTCGGTGCCGCGGTCACACAAGGCCGTCCATGTGGCGATCGCATTCATGTGCGAAGTCATCGGACATCGCGCGCTGCGTACAAGCTTTCGCGCGCTATCGGGCCGATCGATCGGAGCGCGATCGGATTCAAGTCGCGGACACCAGGCGATATCCGCCCGCGCTCGGCGTTAATAGAAAATCAACGATGCTCCGAAATGGCGAGATCCATCACAGCCCGGCTACTCATTCTGAGCAAATCGGGAACCAATCGAGACTGTCTGCCCTCTAGAGTGTATAGTGTGAATGTCGCAACTCTTGTGCAATTGAACAGGGCGGTTATGTTCGCTGCTGCCAAGCGCCAAGAGTAGGTGATGTGAGACCGTAGTGCTCCCGCCCTCGGCAGGAGATTCAATGTCTGCGGTACCGCGTCCGTCCAATCGTTTGTTGCAAGCGCTGCCGGCGGCAGAGCTCGCGCAGCTCCATCCGTTGCTTGAAACTGTCGAACTGACCAAGGACGCGGTGCTGGCCAACAGCGGCGCCCCGGTGCAACGGGTCTATCTTCCGCACGGCGGCATCATCTCGATGATGATCAATCTATCCGACGGGCAATCTGTCGAGATCGCCACGATTGGCGTCGACGGCGTCGTCGGCGCATCCGCCGCGCTTTACAGCCGCTCGCCGCTCACCGACGCGATCGTCGTGGTCCCCGGGACAGCCTCGGTGCTACGGGCGGAGGATTTCCGTGCGGCGGTCGAGCGCAGCACCGCGTTTCGAGCCCTGGTCGCTCTCTTTGAGCAGGCGTTGATGGCGCAGGCGCAGCAGTCGGTGGCGTGCAACGTTTCGCATGCGGTCGAAGCGCGCCTGTCGCGGTGGCTACTGCGCGCCCGCGACCTGTGCGGCAGCGAGGCATTGCCGCTGACCCAGGAGTTGCTGGCGCAGATGATCGGCGTCCGGCGTAATGCCGTGTCGATCGTCGCGCATGGATTTCAGCAGGCCGGCATTCTCCGCTACAGCCGCGGGCATATCGAAATCACCGATGTCGACGCTTTGCAGAAGGCTGCCTGCGAGTGCTACGCGACGGTCAAGGCATATGCCGCGCAATGGGTTGAGTCTGAGGATTGATCGCGCGCGAGCCCGCACGCCGGACCGGAGAGATCAACAGCGTGCGGCAATAGACCTATTTTTATTAAACTCAAGACGTGGCAAGATAGATTGCAAGGACGTACGGCTGCACGCGTCGGCCGAGGTGCCAGAGACAGCTTTGCCGGTAGGCTGGAGGTTGCTTTGGATACGGTTTCGCGGTCACCTAACGGCTTCCTGTCGTCACTATCGGCGAACGATTTCGAATTGATCCGCCAGCACCTGCAAACCGTCGATCTGGTTGCGGATATGGTGCTGAGCGAAGCCGACGAGTTGCTCAAGCGCGCATATCTGCCGCACAAGGGCGTGATCTCGCTGGTGGTCAAGCTGGCCCGCGGGGAGCACGTGCAGGTCGCGATGGTCGGCCGCGACAGCATCTTCGGTGCGTTCGCCGGACTCGGCGAGGCTCCTACGCTGAACAGCGCGGTGGTGCTGGTGCCGGGCGTCGCCTCGACGATCGAGATCGAGGCGTTGCGGAAGGCGGCCGGGCTGAGCCCGACATTTCGCGCGGCGCTGGCGCGGCACGGGCTCGCTGTCTACGCACAGATCCAGCAGACTGCTGGCTGCAACGCAGCTCATACCGTCGAAGCGCGGCTGGCGCGATGCCTGCTGCAAACGCGCGACCTCGCCCGCAGCAACAAGTTCGTCCTGACGCAGGAAGCAATGGCGCAGATGATCGGCGCGCGACGCAACAGCGTATCGCTGGTCGCACACACGTTGCAGCAGGCGAACTTCATTCACTACAGCCGCGGTCACATCGAGATCGTCAATCTGGACGGGCTGACCAAGACCACATGCGAATGCTACGCCACGGTCAAGGCGCGGTACGCACAGTTGCTTCAGCGACAGGAAGCCGCTAACAACTGACCGCCCAGTCGAGCCGTACTTCTACGGCTCATGATTTTCACAGTCGGATAACGTTGATCTCACAAAGTTGCGTGGACGCGCGAGGGGGGCCGATGTTCACGTACCAAACGACCGACCACAAGGAAGCCAGGCGGCTTCGCATTGCGCAGTTCAACGGCAGATCCGCCACCGTTCACTCCGGCGGCGAGACGATCACCGGCCGCGTGCGGTCGATCGTCGAAGGCAAGCCCGGCGTTTCGGCGATGTGGGTGATCACGATCATTCCCGAAGAGCGCCCGCCGGCCGCACCGAAGACGCGGTTGACGCCGCGGATGCACATTGCGGCGGAGGACTATCTCTGAGACGTCAGCCGCCGCCGCGGTAGCAACCATCAGGACAGCTGGAGCGCATCCGCGGGCAAGCCGGAGCATGCGAGCCGTTTCTCGGCGCCCGTACCAACGAAAGGCGGCTCAGGCAGTATAGAGCAGAGCCTTGCGCACGAGGTCGGCGGTGTTGCGCGCACCGAGCTTGCGCATGGCTTCGGCGCGGTGGCTCTCGAAGGTGCGCGGGCTGATATTCATGTGAAGCGCGCCCTGCTTGTTGGAATAGCCGTCGCTGATCAGGCTGAGCACTTCGCGCTCGCGCTTCGTCAATGGCTTGCGCCCGGCCTGCGGCGCGAACATCACCTCGGGCGAATGGGACCGGACCGGCTTGTCATCCCGGAGCGGCCTGAAGTCGGCGACCGGAATGGCACTCGGATAAAGCTCGGAAATCTGCTTCAGCATCGCGGACACGCGCTCGGTCTGCTCGAGCGCGTTCTCGATGACCTGACGCAAGTAAATGCCGTTGCCGGGTGCCTGGGCGAACTGATGACTGTGCTGCTTGAGCTCATTCATATAGAGCAGCAGCGCCGTCACGGGTCCATTGAACTGGCGGACGATCGCGGCACCCGCCTCCTCCGTAACCTGCGGTCGCAGGGCGACGTCCTGGACCTCAAACCGGGGGGTCTCAAGCGGCGTGGCTTCGTCGATCCAGGTCGGAAGGCGGGCTTCGGCTCGATTGTCGTGTTGCGTCATAAATATGGTTTACCGAAGGTGAACTTGTGACTGCGTTAACGCGGAGGCCCGTAGAATTACGGGTGACGCAACTGTGATCTGGCGCCCAGCAGGCACAGATTGCCGCTGATTTGGCAATGAATCCCGCATATTTGAGTCGAGTTACAGTATCCTTACGGGACGGCGTACCTCTCGATCCCGTAATTTCACGGGCCCGCATTTACCCCCCTGGAACCCGGCATTCGATCCGGCCCGAGCGATTGCGGTTCGCTGCGAGGAACTGAGTTGGGCGATTGTCAATTTACAGCCCCACGGGCCGCCGCGATGATCCGCCGCCTCGGATAGCCCGCAAGACCTCAACAAGGAGGCCGCGACGATGCGAGCACGACGCAGATCCTGGATGGCCATCATGGCACTGACCGCGGCGCTGGCGTTGGGGGCCGACGTGCAGGCCCAGAGCCCGCCAAGCGCCAATGCGCCGCCGACGCCCGACAACGCGGTCATGGTCACCATCTTCTTCAAGCACGACCAGTCGCGGCCGCTGAGCGAATTGAATGCCCAGCTCGAGCGACAGGGCTTCTACAAGGCGTTTCCGCCCGAAGGCATCGAGGTCGTTAGCTGGTACGTGATGATGGGAATTGGCCAGGTCGTGACACTCCGGCTGCCGGCCGCACGGCTGCGCGAGGTCAACCGCGTCATCGAGAACAACGCCTGGGGCGCCTATCACACCGAGTTTTATCCGACCTATGACTACAAGGCGGTCGGGATGGAAAACCACGAGAAAGCGAAGTGAGGGTGATTCCTCCGCTCAACTGCGAAGGGCCGCGCGCCGGATTTGCTGGCCCTGATCGATCAGAGCCGGCTTCCGCAGCCGGGCGTGACCCGTTTGCTATGCGTGCGCCCGCGAGCGTTGGCTGAGCTTTCTGGCCAGAATCCGCAGATCCTCGGTGCGCCCGCTGCACAGCAGGCGCGTGAATTCGTCGGGATCGATGGAAGCAGGCGGGAGGTCGGCCGATTCGCGCGCGATGTGGCGTAGCCAAATCAATCCGAAGAGACGCTTGAGCATCTTCATGGTTGTTGAGCCCCAATGAGCGTCTACGTTAAATCGCGGTAAGGAAGATTGGTTCCGTGTCCTGCGGGCGCCTCCGCTGATTTTCAGGGCCGCACTCAGGTGAGCAGCGCCTTGCGCTTTCGCACCCGCTCAATGGACCGGGTGATGCCGGCCTGATCGAGCGTGCCGTCGGCAAGGTGGGCCACGATCGCCTCCGCAATGGCGGCCATCTCCCGTTCCTGATCAAACAGATTGTTGCCGATGCAGACCATATCTATGCCGGCGCCGATGGCCTGCAGGCTGGCGGCGTGGGTGCCGAGCGCCTTCTGCAATCCCTGCATCTGCATGTCGTCGGTGATCAGGAGCGTCTCGGGCAGGCGGCGGCGTAGGCGGCCGATCCCGGCGGATGACAGCGTCATCGGGTTATCAGCATCCCACGGCCGGACGATCGCGTGGCTGACCAGCACGGCGTCGCCGTGGGTCTGCGGCGCCAGGGCGTAAAACAACTCCTCCTGCTCTGGCCGCAGCGCGTCGGAAATGTCCATGAACTCCAGATGCGAATCGACATTCGCGCCTCCGATCCCCGGAAAATGCTTCAGGCAGAGGCCGACCCGCGCTTGCCGCGCCGCAGCGTCGACGAGCCGCGCATTGGCCGCGACCTCGCGAATGTCCGCCGAGTACGACCGCTTGATGCGACCGATATTTGGATTGTCAGGGTTGTAATCGACGTCGATCACCGGCGCGAAATTGTAGCTGATGCCGAGCCGGCGCAATTCCGTATAGCTTGCGGCCAGGATTTGCTGCTTCTCCTCGATCGAGAGCAGATTGAAATCCTTCGCACTCGGCAGCGGCTGAAAGCCGAGGCTCTCCTTGAGCCGGCGCACCAGACCTCCTTCCTGATCGATGAAGACCAGCGGGCGCGAGGGCAGCGCCGCGATCTCGGCGCACAGCGCCCGAACCTGTGCGGGCGAGGCGATGTTGTTGTCGTATTGCCGGGTCTGGCAGGAATAATCGAACAGGATCACCCCGCCGAGCCCGAATCGCGCCGCAAAGTCGTTCAGCCAGGCCGGGATGACCTTGCCGTAAAAGCCGAGGATGAAGAGTTCGCCGACGGACATCTGCATGAGCTGGGTCCTGCACGCTGAATCAGGTGCGGCATGGTACGCAGAAAGAGCGGTAAGAATATGCTGGCGCGCACAGGGCTGGAACGGCGTTCCCTGCGCTCGCGCGCCTATGCTAGAGCTGCCGCACGTGGCCGCCGCGGCTGCCGAGATACGACAGCAAGAAAGAAGACCCGGAAACGCTCATGACACCACCTTACGTCCCGCAAATGGCCCTTTACCGCCAATGGCTGAAGCAGACGCGCGGCCTTGCGTTTGCCGACTTCGAGGAGATGCGGCGCTGGTCGGTCACCGACATCGACGGCTTCTGGCAAAGCATCTGGGACTATTTCGGCATCGAATCGCCGACGCCGCATTCCGCCGTGCTCGCGAGCCGCAAGATGCCTGGCGCGGTGTGGTTTCCCGGCGCCTCGGTGAACTATGCGCGCCAGGTGTTTCGCCATGTCGAGCCCGCGCATGCCGCGGGCCTGCCCGCTCTCGTCTCGAGCGGCGAAGACGGCAAGCTTGCCGAGACGAGCTGGCCGGAGCTGCGGCGCAAGGCGGCCGCGCTGGCGCTACATCTGAAGGCCAAGGGCGTGCAACGCGGCGATCGCGTCGCCGCCTACCTACCGAACATCCCGGAGACCATCATCGCGCTTCTTGCGACCGCGAGCCTCGGTGCGATCTGGAGCCTCTGCGCACCCGACATGGCTGCGCCGGCGGTGATCGACCGCTTCAAGCAGATCGAACCGAAGGTGCTGATCGCCTGCGACGGCGTGACCTATGCCGGCCGTCGCCATGACCGGCGCGGCGTGATCGATGAATTGCGAAGCGCGCTGCCGACTGTGCAGCATGTCATCCTGCACAGCGAGACGGCGTCCACCGAGGCGCAATTGTCGTCCATCCTCGCAGGCGAGAGCGCCGAGATCGATGCGTTCGAGCCGGAATGGCTGCCGTTCGATCATCCGCTCTGGATCGTCTATTCGTCAGGCACCACGGGATTGCCGAAACCGATCCTGCACAGCCATGGCGGCGTGATCGTCGTGGCGCTGCCGCTCTCGACGCTGCATAACGACATCGGCTGCAGCTATCACGAGAACTCGTTCGGCGAACGCTTCCACTGGTACTCTTCGACCGGCTGGATCATGTGGAACTGCCAGACCAACGGCCTGCTCAACGGCACCACCTGCTGCATCTTCGACGGCAGCCCCGGCGGCGCCAAGGACAAGCCGGATTGGACTACGCTGTGGCGCTTCGTCGCCAGGGCCAAGGCGACGTTCTTCGGCGCGGGTGCGGCGTTCTTTGCCAATTGCACCAAGGCGGAGATCGATCTTGCCGCGGTCGGCGACCTCTCCGCCCTGCGCACGTTGGGTTCGACCGGATCGCCGCTCAGCGCCGACACGCAGGCCTGGTTCAACGACCGCTTTGCCGCGCTCGCGAAACGCAACGGCAACGCCGCACAAGCCGACATGTGGTGGGCGAACATCTCCGGCGGCACCGATTTCGCCGGCGCCTTCATCGGCGGCAATCGCGAGCTGCCGCAGATGCCGGGCACCATGCAGTGTCGCCTGCTTGGTTGCGCGGTGGAAGCCTTCGATGAGCAGGGCCGCGCCGTGATCGACGAGGTCGGTGAGCTCGTCTGCACCGAGCCGCTGCCGTCAATGCCGCTGCGATTCTGGAATGATCCCGACGATGCCCGCTATCGCGCCAGCTATTTCGAGACCTATCCGGACAACTTCGATGGTTCTGGCCGCGGCCCGGTGTGGCGGCACGGCGATTGGCTGAAGATCAACACCGACGGGTCCTGCGTGATCTATGGCCGCAGCGACGCCACCATCAACCGCCACGGCCTGCGCATGGGCACCAGCGAGCTCTATTCGGCGATCGAGGCATTGCCCGAGGTGCTGGATTCCCTGGTCGTCGACCTCGAATATCTCGGCCGCGACAGCTACATGCCGCTGTTCGTGGTGCTGCGCGAAGGCATTGCGCTGGACGCTGCGATGAAGACGAAGATCAACATGGCGATCGAAGCCGGATTGTCGCGCCGCTTCCTGCCGAACGACATCTTCGCGGTGGCCGAAATCCCGCGCACGCTGTCCGGCAAAAAGCAGGAACTGCCGATCAAGAAGCTGCTGCTCGGTCACCCCCTGGAGAAGGTCATCAACAAGGACGCGATGGCCAATCCGGGATGCCTCGGCTGGTATCTCGACTTTGCAAGGAGCTATCTGGCCAAGCAGGCCGGCGCGGCGTAATTCCACCGTCCGATCGACCCTGCCGCATTCAGGACTCAACGTCATGCCGTCACCCAGCTACATCGATCCGCTCAACGGAAAGCACTATTCGCTGGATGTGCCGCGCTGGTGCTCCGACGAGGGCGCGCCGCTGCTGGTGACGCCGCTACCAGGCATCTCGCGCGACGAGATCGATCGCGGGACGCGGTCGCTGTGGCGCTACCGGGCCTCGCTCCCCCTCGAGATCAGCAAGCCGATTACGATGGGCGAAGGCTGCACGCCTGTCGTCGAGAAGGCCTGGGGCGAGCTACGACCTCACTTCAAGCTGGAATGGTTCAATCCGACTGCAAGCTTCAAGGATCGCGGCACCACGGTGATGCTGTCGTTCCTGCGCCAGCTCGGCGTCGATGCCGTGCTGGAGGACAGCTCCGGCAATGGCGGCGCGTCCGTTTCGGCATACGGCGCCGCCGGCGGGATGCGGGTCAAGATTCTCGCGCCGGCCACCACGTCTCCGATGAAGGTCGCGCAGATGCACGCCTTCGGCGCCGAGGTCCAGCTCGTGGAAGGCCCGCGCGAGGAATCGGAGGCGGAAGCGATCCGCCAGTCGAAGCAGACCTTCTATTCCAGCCACAACTGGCAGCCGTTCTTCCTGCAAGGCACGAAATCGCTGGCCTACGAGATCTGGGAAGACTTCAACTATTCCGTGCCCGACAACGTCGTCATGCCGGTCGGCGCCGGCAGCAGCCTGCTCGGCTGCTACTATGGCTTCAAGGAGCTGCTCGCGGCGGGCCAGATCACGCGGCTGCCGCGCCTGTTCGCCGCGCAGCCGCTCAACTGCTCGCCGGTCGATGCCAGCTTTGTCGCCGGCGTCGATACACCTGTCACGCGCGAGGTCCGCAAGACCATCGCCGAAGGCACCGCGATCAAGCATCCGCTGCGCCTGAAGCAGATCATCGCGGCGCTGAAGGAGAGCGGTGGTGGCACGGTCGCGATTCCCGAGGATGCAATCATCGCCGCGCTGAAGCGGATGGCATGCACCGGCCTGTTCGTTGAGCCGACCTCGGCCTCGGCCGCAGCCGCCCTCGACGTGCTGAAGGAGCGCGGCGCGATCCGCCCGAACGAGCGCACCGTGGTCATCATCAGCGGGACCGGGATCAAGGCTGCGGGGGCGATCACCGAGCTTCTGGCGTAGCGATTGGCGGGCTCGCTTCACGTCGCCACATGCGATGGCCTGCCGTCGCAGGGCGCACGGCCAAAAATGTCGAAAACAACCCCATGCAAAGTAGCCGGCGGCAGGCGCACCGTCGTCGGCAAGGAGACCGATCTCTACTCGCAGAGATCGGTCTCCTTGACCGGGTGCTGGGATAACCGCCCTAACCGGCCTTGCGCAGCTTCAGGGCGTCGTAGAAGGCCGTTTCGAAGTTGATGTAGCCGATGAACGACGTCGGATCGCCGAATGGCAGGATCTGGGTGGCCCAGTATCCGCCAAAGCCGTTCCGGCGGTCGATCCAGTAGAACAGGTTGGCAAGTCCGGCCCAGCCCAGCGCGCCGGCGGGGCGGCCGGTCGGGGCTTGCTCGTCATTGATCATGAAGCTCAGCGCCCAGGATTTCGACTGGCCGGGGAAGAACTCGGCATCATTGGCAAGCGAGGTGATCACGCCGGTGATCGCCGTGACCTTGTTGTTGCCGAGGTGGTTCTTCTCCGCCATCCGCACGGTCTCGGCCTTCAGGACACGGCCGTTCTCGCCGGCGCCGTCATTCAGCCACATGCGGATGAACCGCATGTAATCGCCGATGGTGCCGTAGAGCCCGTGGCCGCCCATGTGGATATCGGGATTGGCCGGCAGTTCGAAATCCATCGGCGTCAGCGAGCCGTCGGCGTTACGCGCGTGGATTCCGGCGAGCCTGCGACGCATCGCGTCGGTGAGCTCGAAGGTCGTGTCCTCGATGCCGAGCGGCTCGAAGATGCGCGTCCTGAAGACCTCGCCGAGCCTGTCGCCGGTGATCGCCTCGACGATCTGGCCGCACCAATCCATGTTGGTGCCATACTCCCAGCGCTCGCCCGGATCGAACAGCAGCGGCGTCATCAGCGACGCCTTGGACGCCGTGATGACGCTCGGCTGCCCCTTCTCCTGCGCGAGCCGGTTGTAGGTGTGGTTGATGAAATCGTAGCCGAGGCCGGCGGAGTGGACCATCAGCATGCGCGTGGTGATGTCGCGCTTCGGGGCCCGGAGCCGCGGCTCGCCCTTGTCGTCAAAACCCTCGATGACCTGGAGCTTGCCGATGTCGGGCGCGTAAGCCTTGGCCGGCGCGTCGAGATCGAGCTTGCCTTCCTCGACGAGTTGCAGGATCGCCGTCCCGGTGATCGCCTTGGTCGTCGAGAAGATGGCGAACACGCTGTCCGTCGTCATGTCGGCGGCCTGGTCGAGGCGGCGCTTGCCGGCGGCGCCCTCGTAGATGTTGCGATGACGGTCGGTCACCATCGCCACGACCCCGGGGACGCGCGGGTCGGACGTCACGACACCGTCGAGGATTGCATCTGCGGCTGCGGTGAAGTTCGTGCTCATTGTGTTCCTCCCATGTTTTGTTGACCTGCGTAGCCCGGATGGAGCGAAGCGAAATCCGGGGCTGATGCAGCGTGGCGTCACCGGTCCCGGATTGCGCGGAGCCCGTCATCGGGCGCGTATTCGCGCGACCCGTTGGCTCCATCCAGGCTACGGGTGTGATCGGGCGCCTATTGCATGGCGAAGCCGCGATAGCCGCTCGCGGCGACCTCGTCGCATTTCTGGCGGTAGGTGCCGACGCCACCGCAATACGACAGCACGCGGCGCGGCTTGCCCGCGACGTTCGAGCCGAGGTACCAGGAATTGGTCTTCGCGATCAGCGTTGCGTTTGCCGTTTCATCGTGATGCGCCACCCACTGATCTTCGGTGTCCCGGCGCGGCTCGATGACGTTCAGGCTCTTGCCGCGCATATACCTGATGCAATCGGTGATCCACTCGACCTGCTGCTGCAGGCAGGTGGTCATGTTGCAGAGCGCGGCCGAGGGGGCGAGCGGCACGGCGGTCGTGAACAGGTTCGGATAGCCGTGGACCTGCAGGCCCATGGTGGTGCGGATGTCCCGGCCCCAGTCTTCCCTGAGCGAGCGTCCGTCGCGGCCGCGGATGTCGATCCGCGTCAGCGCGCCGGTGCCTGCGTCGAAGCCCGTCGCCAGGATGATGACGTCGAGCTCGTACACGGTGCCATCGGCGGTCTGGATGCCGTCAGGCGTGATGCCCGCGATCGGATTGCCCTTGACGCTGATGATCTCGACATTGGGCCGGTGGAAGGCCTCGAGGAAATTCTGTTCCAGCGGCACGCGGTGCGTGCCGAAGCCGTAGTCGGACGGGATCAGTAGCTCGCACAGCTTGGGATCCCTGATCCGCTCGCGCATCTTGGAGCGCACGAACTCGGTGATCTCGGCGTTGACGGATTCGTCGAAGAACAGCTCGGCAAAGGACGAAACCCACAATTTCAGCGAACCGTCGTTCCAGCAGTCCTCGACCACCTGGCGGCGCTGCTTCGGTGTCAAGTCGGCCCACGCTTGCTCGAAGTCGAACTCGAATCCGGTGAATGTCTTCGGCAGCCGTTCGGTGAGGAATTTGAATTTCGATTTATAGGCCTCCGCATCCGCGGCGTCCCATTTCGGGTTCTTCATCGGGATGATGTATTGCGGCGTGCGAATGAAAACTTTGAGATTGCCGACTTCGCCTGCGATCGACTGGATCACCTGAATTCCGGTCGCGCCATTGCCGACCACGCCGACGCGCTTGCCGGCGAGCTCGACCGGTCCCTTGGGCCAGCGCGCGGTGTGGAACAGCTTGCCCTTGAATGTTTCCTGTCCCCGGAAGGAGACGTGCGGGGCCGAGAGCATGCCGCAGCAGGTGACCAGGAACTGGGTGTCGATGACGTCGCCCTTGTCCGTCGTCACCAGCCAGCGTTGTGTCGCTTCGTTGAAATGCGCACTCTTGACTGTGGTGCTGAACTGGATGTCCTTTTTCAGGTCGAGGCGATCGGCGACGTAATTCAGCCAGCGCTCGATCTCCGGCTGACCGGGGAACCGCTCGCTCCAACTCCAGTCCTTGTAGAGCTTCTCGGAGAACAAATACTGATAGGTATGGCCCTCGGAATCGAAACGCGCGCCGGGATAGCGATTCCAGTACCAGGTGCCGCCGACGCCGGATGCGGCATCGATCGCCTTCACGTTCAGCCCCAGCTCGCGCAGGCGGAACAACTGGTAGAGACCGGCAACGCCGGCACCGACGACCACGGCGTCGCGCTTGTCCGTTGCATGCGCACCATTGCTTCCATTGGACCGTGTGGCGGTCTCACCCATGGCTTCCTCCTGTGTTGATCTCGCACGCCCTTTGTCATCCGCCCTGCGGCGGTGTGACGGTGCGTTGCGTCAAAATGGTCCCGTCCGGAAGCGCCGGCCTATGTTTCGGCCGGATTCCGCCGGGACGCAGGAGAGGCTAGGAGGACCCGCATCTGCGGGGCTTGGATGAAACCGACAATCTCTTGAACGCAGCCGTCCAGGAGCCGTTGCCGGCCGGCGGTCCGCTTGGCAAACCGCGAAAGCGGCCTATTCTACGTCCCAAGAAAAAGCAGCGATCAATCGCGCCTAGGGATGTCCAGGGGATTCTAGGGAGGAGGCTCGCGCGATGGGCCAGTTGATCACGGTCGAGGAACTGCCGCGCTACGCTCCCGGCGAGCTGAAATTGGATAGCCTGTCGGTCGGCCGGAAGGATTTCCGGCTGCGCATCTTCCGCTATGGGCCGTCGGACATCTGGGTTCCGCCATCGGAAAACTTCCTCCTCGTGGTCTATCGCGACGGCACGACATCAATGAACCGCCGCGTCGCCGGCGCGTGGAAACAGAATCAGGTTGGTCGCGGGGTCACGTCGCTCTTGACCCGCGCCGAGCCGTCAAGCTGGCAATGGAAGAACGACATCGAGGTCAGTCATTTCTACATTGCGCCGGCCCTGATGACGAAAACAGCGGGCGAGGCATTCGACCGCGACGCCGAAGCCATCGAGCTGCACGATCTGCTCGGAGCCGAGGATCCGATCCTCACCTGGATCAACGATCAAATGATTCAGGAGATCGCCGCAGGCGGCCCGGGCGGACGGCTTTGCTACGACGCGCTGGCGCTGCAGGCGAGCGTGCACATCCTGCGGAAATACGCGGCAATCGAGTTCAAGACACCCTGCGCGCAGGGGCGATTCCGCCCGGCACATGCCCGGATGATCGAGGACTATATCGAACAGAACATCTTCAGGAACATCACGCTGGAGGAGCTGGCGAATGTCTGTCACTGCTCACCAGTGCAGTTCGCGCGCAAGTTCCGCGTGCACTACGGCATGCGGCCGCACACCTATGTCTTGCGACGCAAGGTGGAGCATGCGTGCCGGCATCTGCGCAAGGACCGCGTGGCGCTGAAGGAGATCGCGCTGCTGGCCGGCTTCGCCGATCAGAGCCATCTCAACCGCGTCTTCCGCCAGCACATGAACGTGACGCCGGCGGAATATCGCCGGCAGGTGTGCGGGACGACGATCGACGCCTGAGGCCGAACCGCGTGCCATCATATGCGGAGGCAGAGGCGTAGCCCGGATGAAGCCAACGGGTCGCGCGAATGCGCGCCCGATGACAGGCTCCGCGCAATCCGGGGCTTTCTCACCAGTGGATGCACCGTCCCGGATTACGCTTCGAGTTTGCTTCTTCTCCTTCCCCCTGAAAGGTAGGGCAATCGCATTTGGGAGAAAAGCGCCCTGCGGCCATCCTTCGAGACGCCCGCCTTTGGCGGGCTCCTCAGAGCCTGTGAATCTTTGTGCAGATTTTGATTGAGTTTGCACGCTTGCAGTGATTCCTGATTGTGGACACTGGAGAGGTGCAACGATGTCCGGCGATGAACTCTTTTCGGATCTTCCGCAGCAGACACGAGCACGTGCGAACGATGCGGGCGAGCCGCGGATGCGAGAGCCGGTGCGCGATCAGATCGAACTTCGGGCGATCGATCTGGAGGCATTGGTGGCTGCCGACC
>Ga0209589_1010169_pt1 | contig 13808 bp, 9 predicted proteins | sample CowpeawhiteBW_FD_187525 | JGI IMG/M metagenome (GOLD analysis project Ga0209589, IMG submission 187525) | Root nodule microbial communities of legume samples collected from California USA - Cow pea white BW (SPAdes) (version 2) | ecosystem: Host-associated > Plants > Roots > Nodule | place: USA...
AAAATATAAAAAAAATGCCACATGTCAGGTCTCTGTGTGTAACACGTGGCATTGTCAGTGCCACGTGGCATTGCATTGCCACGTGTTAGTGTCATTCTCATATGTGATTGTGTTGATTTCGATTTAGTCCCCATATATGTCTTTTTGTTTCAATTTAGTACCTACTTATGTGTATCTGATTCAATCTTGACCTAATTCTTTTAATAATTAAAATTAATTTTTTATAAAATTAAAAGTAATTAAGTATAAAATTTTTACAAAAATTAAGTATTTGATATTTATATTAAAATTTAGTGGTAAAAGTCATTTTATTAAGTCATTTTTTAATAAAAAAAACTAGTATAACATTCAGACAAATAGAAATTTTGCTTTAAAATTAGTAAGAGACAATATTGTTCTATTTTAGAAAAAAAAAATAATTAACAAAACATGAGTACTTAATAAAAAAGTAATTAATAAAGTAATATGTTAAAAAGTTATTTTTAATAAAAAAATATTAGTAAAACATTTTATACAAATAATAAATTTAGTCTAAAAAATATTAGTAAAACAATATAAATATTAGTACTTAATTTTGAAAAAATATTTATACTTAATTAGTTTTAATCTTAAAAAGATGGATTACAAAAATATTTTTCTTATTAAAAAATTGGGACAAAATTGAATAAGATACACATAAGTGGGTACCAAATTGAAACAAAAAGACATATATAGTAACTAAATCGAAATCAACACAATGACATCTGATAGGTGACACTGACACGTGGCATTGAATACCACGTGGCACTGACAATACCAGACCTGACATGTGGCATTTTTAATTTTTTTTTCAAAAAATTTTTAAAAAAGTTTAAAAATTGAAAAAAAAAATCAAAAAAACCACATACTGGCACGTTGACTAACGACGTTAGTCAACTCCGTTTGAAAGTGACCTAATTGAAGCATTTTTTAAAAAAGTTGGGATGCAATTGACACTTTTTTAAAAACGGGTACCAAATTGACACACTTATACCAAAGTGAGTATCATCCAAGTAATTAAACCTAAAAATAATTAACAACTTACACGCAACAACTTATAAATCCATAAACCAAAACTCCACTACTATATACCGAGAAGGACGACGGGCTTTCCTGGAGAACACTAACCAGCACGCGAGTGCAGACCTCATCGCACAACCCATCTGCACCTTGTCGTCGTCCACACACAGCTACTACTATAGTTCACCAAACAAAGCCACCCAACATCATTCACCTACACAAAAAGACAGATATCCATCACAAACCATCACAGGTCCATCCCCTCAATGATCATCATACATTCATTCATCTTCCCCACGCTGAGTTTCAAACTGAAAACAAAGTGGTGGAGTGGCTAGAGAGAGAAACCAAGTGGTAAACAAACCCCCGCACAGGAATGAAAGCGTTGGAGACAAAGGTGAGATTCGTGAAGACGAAGAAGCAATGCCATATGGACTTCCCATAGTGGCCAACTTTGTCGATGGCGACTTCATTTGAATGATTTTATAAATAATTAATAGTGATAAAAATCTTATATTATTTTTCTATAAATAAATATAAAATAAGTATTTTTTTATAACTAAAATTATTTTAATGAATAAAATTTTAAGAAATTAATTAATATAAAGTTAAAAGAATAATAAAATGTAAAAACAAAAAACTAGGCATGTAAAAGGGGTCCGGTCCGCCAGGCTGACCCGCCAGTCCACTAAGAAAAGGATGGGTCGGGTTGCTAATCTAAGCCTTGTTAGCCCGCTAAATTTGCCCCGCCTGGCCCGTCAACCTGCCGGGTCACAAGGCGAGCCAACCCGTCCTAACCTGCAACTTTTTTTACTTAACCTAAGTTTTTGTTTCAAAAACTTTGTTCTTCGTTCATTTCACAACAACAACCAAACCTTCATTCTTCTTCTTCTTCATCCACATAGATATAGGATGGCAACCCTACCACCATCACAACTCACAAGCCACCACCATCACCACTCGCGAGCCACCACCCCCACCACCCACAAACACGCTGTGAGTGACCACCATTGCGTGAGCAACCACTGCGCGAGCAACCACCCAACGAGCCACTACTACCATGCGAGAGCCACCACCATATGAGATAAGGAGAGGAGTCTCTACAACAACTAGGTAACTCATGGTGACCTCTGATTGAGATTTCTGAATGCCCTATTTTTTAGAATTGGAATTTTTGGTTGCCTTGCTTTTTGCATATTAGGAGTCATGTGCTTAGAGATGTCAAAAATATCCGTACCCACGGGTATCCATGAATAAAACCCGTAATGAATAGGATGATATTAAAAATTGATACCTGCTACCCGTGGGTACGGGTATTTTTGATACTCACATGTTAACGGGACGGGTACGGGTATTATAGTATCCGTACCCGTGGATACCCGTACCCGCTAAACTTTAATTCAAAATATATATATATATATATATATATATATATATATTAGTAAAAAACATTATGATCTAATATTTTCTAAGCACATCTTATCTTCTTCTGTCTTCATTCTTCCAGCTTTAAGTATTGGTATGTTGTCTTTTTCCAAGTATACCCCTTGACATTCTTCTCTTTCCCTTTTTTGAAATTGGGCATATACATCAAATCCTATATACACAGTGACGTTTATCGTATGCTTGTTGTCAAATGATGAGATCAAAATAAGAATACTTGGCACGTGACAGTTGGGGTTTATTATTTTATTATTTTTCAGGAATCAATCGGAGAAAGTTGACTTGTTCATCAAAACACTAATTAAAGAATTTCCATTGTGTTGAATGCCATTTTATATTTATTTTTATAATTATTTGGACTTGTATGGACTTGAGTTTGTTTGAACTTTATTTATTTAAAATTTTATGACAGTGATGTATTTTATTTTATTTTATTTAAATTTATGATTAAATATTTATTTTTTAAATAATTTTGTAAATATCCGCGGTACCCGTGGATATGAAAAAAATAGACGGGTACCCGCATAACACCCGACGGATGGATACGGGTACGGGGTGAATATTTATCCAACGGGTAGGGTACGGGGGAGCTACTACCCGTACCCTACCTGCCCCGTTGACATCCCTACTTGTGCCTTTGTTATTTTGTGCATATGGAGGTTAGAATATGATGGAGAAAGAAAGGTTGAAGACGATCAAGAAGAAGAAAAGATGGGGAACCTACAAAGACGTAAGGAAGAGAAAAAGTAAATAAGTGAACAACGGGGAATACGAAGAAACGGCGGGCCAGCCCGCCAACCCGCAAAGCCATCCAAAAATGGGACGGGTTTAGTTTTCTAACCCGTTTTCCAATATCAAGCTGACCTGGCCCAACCCGATTTTGACATGTTAAATGCGGGTTAGGCCTAAACGGGTTAGGTTGGCCCGTTTTGATATCCCTAAAAAACCTCATATTATAGAAGAAAGAAAATTTAAAATAATTTTTTTTCTATAACTAAAATTATTTTTATTAAAAAATATTTAAATAAATGAATTAATGAATTAACACAAAAATTAAAAGAATAATAAAAAATCAATAACTAAGAGTGATAAAAATCTTATACTATAAAAAAGAAAGTTTAATAACTAACGAATAATGAACGATGATTGTCATGTGTCATTTTGTAGGTTTTTTTGTTTTTTTTTTAATTTTTAAAAATGTCCACGTGTTAAGCCAGTATCATGTGTTAAGGTCGGTTCTTTATTTAATTTGGTCCTAATATTTTTTTTTTGTGTTCAATTTAGTCCCATTTTTTTTAAATTGAATAATTTTTTCATTTCTAAATTGAAACAAAATTTAATTTTTATATCAATGTTATACTGATATATTTATTAAAATTCACATTTTTATTAAATATTTTTAATTTAGAGTTATAGTGGGTTTAAAATTAAAATAAAATTTTTAAAAGTAGGGAATAACATCATTGGTTTAAAATTTCAAGAGGTTAAAAATAAAATAAAATAATATAATCGATTAATATAATGTTTATGTGATTTTTTATATTTAATGTGATTTTTAACCTCTTAAAACTTTAAATCAATGGTGTTGTTTCTCACTTTTAAATTTTTTGTTCTAATTGTAACAAAAGTATTTAATAAAAATGTGATTTTTAATAAAAATATCATTAAAATGTTTATATAAAAATTAAATTTGTTCTCAATTTGGAGAGGGACAAAATTGTCCAATTTAAAAAAATAGAACTAAATTGAACAAAAAGAACGAATATCGAGACCAAATTGAATATAAAAAATTAACCATGGCAAGTGGAAGGATAGTAGATTGACAAGTGCACATTTTTTTTAAAATAAAAAATAAAAAAAAATTGAAAAAAAAAACTACTAAATGACACAGTCATTGTAAGATCCGTCGAATTTAATTAATTAAATAATTAATTAATTAATAAATGCGGGTAGGTGGTGTATTTATGACAATAAGAGGACTTGGGTTGAGAGTACTTTGATTGGGTAAGAGGACTTGGGTTCAAGTTCTATGTGTGCCAAATTATGTGTTATTTAATTATTATTGTTTTAATAATATGTTGGAGCATGTTTCGTATGACATAATACTTGAATTGTGTAATTTAGCAAGAAACATGAGTTGGCCTAATGGTTTAGTATTGATTTGGCATTGGCTTGGTGAGGGTTTGAACCTTGGTGAACTTAAATTTCCTTTTTTTTTTGCTAAAAAGTTAGTGTGGCCTGAATATGAAAGGGTAGAGACAAGGGGGCTAAAAATAACTAAATAATAGGCCTTGAATAGCAATTAAAATACCATTAAGGCTATTTTCGTTTTTGCACTTAACACCACTATTAAGGCACCTATAAATTGAGAGATTTCCTAGGGCAAATTGTGGGAGCACTAAGGGATTTTTGTGTTGGGCAAGAAGAAGAGATGTAACATTATACTTTTGCAATGGGAAATTCCAGGTTAGGGGAGCTTAGCCAAATTTCTATGTTTATCGTATTGTCTTGCATGATCTTTGATGAAACTATGTTTTGAATTTCGTGTTGCGCATGAGGGAAATTAGGGGTTATGGGTTTTAGTACTATTTTATTAAATTTTTGGCCTAAATGCATGAATATAATGGGGTTATGCACTGTATATACTGTGATTATGCAAAGTTGGGTTGTTGGGGGTCTATTTTCGTGTCCAATTATGCTCATATGCCTAATGAAATTGTGCTGAATGAATGGTATGAAATTGGAGTGTATTTTGGGTTCGATTGCTGTTGTTGTGTGCGTAAAACAATGCCCAAGACTGCAATTCTCGCTCAAGCGAGCTGGACCCGCCTAGGCGAGAGTTGTAGGGTTTGAGTTTCATGCTCTATCGAGCATCTCGCTTAGGCGGGCTAATTTGGTCTTGGTCGACAGGCCATCTCGCTTAGGCGAGTGTGCCTCGCCCAAGCGAGAACTCGCGTGTGTCCTTGTGTGGCTTGGTTACACATCTCGCGCAGGCGGGACGTATTGTTTTGAGCGAAGGTGTGTCTCGCTCAGGCGAGAGCCTTTCGCCTAAGTGAGAGTTCGAGGGTGGTTACGCGGTTTCGTTGAAATCGTCGCCTAGACGAGGCACTTTAATCCTGGGCGAGGGAGGGTCTCGCCCAAGTGAGAAGGAGCTCGCTTAAGCAAGACTTCGCGAGCTGCATTTGTTCTAGGGGCTCGCTCAAGCTAGCAGGCCTAGCTTAAGCGAGATAGGCTGGACTGTTTGAACAAAGGCTTTTAGCCTAAGTGAGCGAGGGTTGTTGTTGTGCGTTCAATGCAAGGGTTACTGCTGAATTAATGGGATGAGATGGAATGTGTAAAGCGTGGTCTATAAGGCTTCTAAGATAACTCAATGGTGGGCTTGCTGGTGTTCCTTGGGTTGTGGCCCGGAACGTATCCTTGGGTTGTGGCCCAAGATAGGGGTTAAGCACGTGACATTCTATGGGTTATGGCCCGGAATGACTTCCCTTGAGTTGTGGCTCGGGATAGCGAATGAACACGAGGAACTCTTGAGTTGTGGCTCGGGTTGGCGAGTGTTGTCGGTGTGAGTGTGCTGGTTGTAGCCAGTACGGATGGGTCCAGATGGATTGCCCTCCTTAGTGATTTGCTGACAAGTTTGGTAGTCCTGGGACGTTACGGACTATGTTCGTATTTGGGAACTCCACCTGGCGTTACGGTGTGTGATCTGTAGCATGGTCCCCGCACGTGCTCTATTGGTTGTGGCCAATAGGTGTGGTAGCAAGGCGCCTTGAGATACTTAATAGAAGATGTAGAACACTGCTAGCATGGTTGTGGCCATGCAGAAGAGTTGGAACAAGTCTCCTTGATGTACACTGATATACATGATTGTGGCCATGTGGAAGGAAGGGGACGAGTCTTCCGTGATATGCATTGATATACATGGTTGTGGCCATGTGATAGAGAAGGAGGAGGTTCATTGGGGGTGAAATGATATCATACATGGTTGTGGCCATGGGGGATAAAAGAAGATATTTTTGTTATTGATGTATTTTATTATATATATATATATATATATATATGTGTGTGTGTGTGTGTGTGTGTGTGTGTATGTTTGGTGTACACTTATGCGTTATCTTTCTAGCTCACCCTATCTGCTTGTGTTTGGCGATGATCGTGTACGCGGTACACATGAGCAGATGTTATTGCAGGTGGAGCTGATGAGGCTTAGCCGCGGAGTGGGTGAAAACCTAGGAGTTTTACATGAATTGTTTTGAAATATTTTGTAAACTCTGATGAGAGGTTTTATTATTATGTTCAGTTTTTATGATTATTGAACTTTGGTTATATTTGGAATTAATAAAAATATTTAAATTTCCCGCGTTTTTGGGAAATGAGGTATTATTAAATGTAGTGTAATTATAAATATTACTTTTATTTTATTAAAATTCGTAATATCCTGTCGGGATGTTACAATTATTGTCCATCGTCAGTTAATTATTTATACAGCATTGGCATAAAGAACCAAATTGAACAAAATTGACGAAAATTATGACCAAATTGAACGAAAAAAGAGGACAAATTTAAAAAAACTGAGAAAAAATTAGGACCAAATCAATATTTAAGCATATTTTTATTAAAAATATTTAATAAAAATGTGAATTTTAATAAAAATATCATAATTGCTTCATTTTAAAAAAAATGAGATAAGATTAAACAAAAATAACAAATATATGAACCAAATTGAATATAAGACATCACATATTTCAATTAATAATAAAATAGAAATGAAACAAAAGTACAAAGAAAAGAAAAAAAAAACCAAAACATCAAATAAATAGTGAAAAAGATGTTTTAATAAATAAAAATAGGTTTAATTACTATTTTGGTCTCAATATGTGTTACTTTGATTCGTTTTGCTCGGAATATTTGTATCAGGTCAATCAAGTTTCATATTGTGTTAAATTTGTTGGCCCAAGCAAGATTAAAGCAAAGAATTGATAAAACCATGGGCATTAAGATCATAGGTGTTTGATGAAGATTGATGGAGATCCACTTGAAGATTAAGTTTTTAGAGTGTTAAATTTGAAAATAATATGTTAAATGTAATGTTTTAGTATTATATCATGTTAGTAGGCTATATGACATAGGTTAGATGTCTTGTGTGCCTTACGTGTCTCTTTTAATATGTTAAAATGGGTTTTAACAAGTTAAAATGCTTGCAGTATATAGTTTCTGGTATGAATGTGTAACGTCCTAGCTGAAAATTACTTATTTAAAATAAAAGAAATAAATTATAATAATAAACCTCATTTATTATTAAGTACTTTCCAAAAACGCGGGAAAATTTAAATCCATTATTTCAACGCGCCAAATTAAAATAAACCACTACGGTCAATTATTACAATTATAAAGCGTTTATAAAGCCAATACAAAAAAATAGTCCATAAAACTTTCATGAAGAAAACTAGTAAAACTCCCATACTTGTTCCCCACTCCGTCTCTAAGCATCCACACGCTCACATGCATCAACATTTGCTCCCATGTAACAAGTTACATGATCATCGCCAAACACACACATATAGGATGAACTCAATTTCGAGAAATACAAATACAATAGTGATGAGGATGCTCCATCGCGGTACTCACCGGAAAACCTCTCAAATCGGTGTTCTACCGATTGAAACTCGCGGTATGCGAGGAAAACGCAGTGGAATACTCAGGTTATGGTGTTTATCACTTGAATCTCTCTGGTTTCTCACTGGTTTGGGACAACCCGAAGAGGTAAAAACCTAATCTAGGGTTTAAGGTTTGAGCAGAGACGAAATGGGGAGTGTTCTCAACCAAATTTAACATTCATCTAAGCTACTGATCACAAACAATGGTTTGCCTTTTATAGAAGAAAGGCAAACGGAAAAGAAAACAACAAGAAAAATGTGATAACAGAAACCCTATCAACTACGGGCTGGTGAGACTAAGCAGAATCCCTAACTGATACAATGAAATGCGTGAATTAGGAAGAGGGGGATTCTCGCGTGAGGCAAGAGATATTGTGAAAGAAACCCTAGTTGCACTACTAGCGTGAGAAAACAAAAGTGGGTGTTGGTTCAACAGAAGAACGATAACCAAAAGGGCTTGGAGCGGTGGCTTGGAGCGGTGGCTTGGAGCGGTCTTCAAATTGGGCTATTGGATGATGCGGTGAGTCTCAACCCAATAAAGATGGGATGGCGTTAAATGATCAGAATGTTGAAAATAATGCACGGGTGCTTGTAGCAATGTTGCCACTTAGCTTATTTGGGATGCGGGTTGCAGGTCCAAAGGAACATTCTCAGCCCAAACACATTATTGACACAGAAACATGTCATGGTGGTGTAGAAAGAAACGTCGGGTTTTCTTTAATTGGTAGCAAAATAAAAAATAACCCAATTTAGTCAAACATTTATTTAATAAAAGAAATAAAGAAAATAAAAGACTTAAAAGAAATTAAAAGGAATGGACCTAGGCGTTGGCCCAATGCTATAAGCCTTATTGGGATCACATCAAATAGGCATAATTAAAACATCTTAAAACCATGACTCATGTTATCATCCCTAACTCCTTAGTTCCTCAACTTTCAAACCTTATGTTGGACGCCTCTTGATTCCACACCCTTTGATGAGTACAGTGATCGATCTTTGTTGCACGAGTGTCTACTCGCCCCTCCGACAACAAGCCACCACCTAATAGTCCACACCCGGGAATAAATTGCCACGGCCACAATCTGCGACACCAAGTGGAGTTCCCCAAAATGAACCGAAGTTCGTAGTTGTCCCTAGACTACCAAACTCAATCAGTTACACTAAAAAGGGCAATCATCCGGAACTTCACTGTACAAGCCACGATCTCGCACACTCCACTGGACTTCCTAAACCACCAGGCTACAACCTCGAGTGGTCACATGTTACCCCAATACAAGTTACACTCGTAATTGGGCCCCCAGCTAAAGCATCACATCATGACCTTCATCCAAAGCTGTGTAGAAATCCTCCTCACGACCCAACTCCGCACCCAAGACCGCCTGGCGCACCTCTCATGTCGTTGGGCGGAACTTGGCTCTAGACCGCCTGGCGGGCATCTCACATCGCCAGGCACCAAGCGCCTTCCAGTGCTTCTGCCACTCCGCTTCCACCTGGCGGAACCAACCCTGCCATCAAGCGCCATGCATGTCCAGTGACCACTGCCATTGTTTTTGGCACATTAAACAGGTCTTAATTGACCTTAATCACATCATACGAACAAAATCATGGTACAATTACAATGATCCAGTTATACCATAACGAAATCACAATACACCCATTTAATCGTGCCACCAACATGGTCAATGTTACATATACACTTTTAGGAATAACATAGCCACCAAACCTGCCAATGATAGTGACATATACAATCTAGCCCACCATACATACACTTCACTTAGCATATTTTCTCCATTAATACATATCTTTCCTCAAACTGTTGGAAGAATACCACACATCAATTGAAAAATAAGCCATTCCAACTTCAACTCAAGTACAATTCCTAATTAGATACATAAACCATTTAAATTAATTCGGCCTACTGTTTTTATGTGAATGCAACCCCAATCATCGCAAAGTTATACATAAACTTTATCCATATTACACACGTTTTTACTTGTTAATTCCGTTTTCACATAAAATTATTCAATAAAGCCCAAACGCAAAATTATAGAACAAGCATCAAATATGACCTTGTTCTGAGGTGTCGCCTGGCGGCAGTTCCTGTGCCGCTAGGCGATGCATCCAAACCTGGTTTCTGCCAGATTTTTCTAGCACCAGTCATGACTCCCAACACCCTAATTGTAATACCAACCTTCGCACTAACATAGCCTAACATGCACCCATCATACAAGTTTCATATTTGATTCATTTTAACATTATTTCCATAAAATAGCACACCATTCATAAAAATAATTCATGCTTATTTATTTCCAACCCCAACATGTACCTAAATCCCCCAAATTCCTTTAATTGTTCTTGCAATTTCCACCATTACAAATCATTCTTGTCATGCCAATCATATAAGTACAATAAAATCCAATTCAAACACCACCACACCACTGATAAACCAAACAAACTAGGGAAACTTGGCAACAACGAATACGTCGCCTGACGGGTCGCCTTCAGCCGCCAGGCGGTTCATAGGGAAACCCAGAAAACTGGGCTCAATCACATGTGTCGCCTGGTGACAGTTCATGTGTCGCCAGGCAGTTTCTGGAAAAATCCAGAAACGCGAAAAAGTCCAAGAATGGCAAGGTCATAAACTTCAAGCATGATATAGAATACATATTCGTACAATAAACAAAATTAAAAACACCCAATAGGAACTCCCCTAACTTGGTTCCGTGTTCGATTTGACAATGCAAGTGCTCTTTTGAAATCTCCAATGGTCCTTCCTTCTCCTCCAACCTATAGCACCCAGAACCTTCCAACAATGCTTTGCTAGACGCTAGAATTCCTCTGCCCAAGGCTCAACAAAGATGCACTGGTTTCTTCTCTTCTAATTCTCTTCTCTCCTAAAATTATTGCCCCTTAATTACCCTTTACTCTACCAAAACGAAATTGATTAAAGGTTTGGTTAATGGCTATTCAATGTTCATAATTCAGTGGTTTCTCAACCCTCTAAGACGGCTAGGGTTTCTCTACCCCTTCACCTTCATGCCAAAAGTTGATTTTAGCAAAAAGAAAATGATTTTGCTTAGGCCAAGGTTCAAACCCATGACCCTTCAATATCAATGCAAGTGCACAACCAATTCAACCAATCCATGTTTCATGATAATGTCTCTAAATCTAGAAATTTATATTCTCTTATCATGCTCCAACATATCATAAAAATAATACTACAATTAATTAAAACACAATGGCATACATAGGACTTGAACCCAAGTCCTTTCACACAATAAAGTACTCTCACCAATTTGAGCTAGTACTCTTCCACGTCATGATAGTTAAAATTTAATGTCGTAAAGGCTTCCACTACCCACATTTATTTAAATAATTATTTATTTCATTATTTAAATTCCTCGGGTCTTACATAATGCATTCAATCAGTTGAATTATTTTTCAATCAACTGATTTCAGTTAAGTCAAGTGAAATCAGCTAACTGTACGGAAAATTTAATCAACTGATTTCACTTAAATCAGACTATATATGTTGTGTTTTCGAGAGCTGGGTAACATTTCTGAGTTTTTGAGCATGAAACTTTGTCATTCTTCTCTAGAAAACTCTCTCTGCAATACACAACTACAACTTGTTGTTTGAAGATCTTGGTTAATCTTGGAGGCATTTTGGCTTGTGAGTAGCTTGAAGAACATGTGTATGGTTGGCTAGGGACAACCACCATCAAGTTTGGATGTTCTTGTGCCTCTGGTTGGTTTGTCTAATGTGATTTCAGGTCTATAAGTGTGATTCTTGCAGGGTGTGTGTCTAGATTCTTCCCGTCTATTTAATTCAATTGAAAAGAGATTTAAGCTTTCGAAAAAGTTTTAAAAAACCAATTCAACCCCCCTTCTTGGCTTAAATCACCATTTCAAAACTAACAAAATCAATTCAATTTAATCATTTCAATCATATTTGTACAAACGATGTTGAATTGGCGTTAACATCATATTTGTGAATGCCACATGTTAGTTCATATTATTTTTTGTTTTATTTTTATTTTTATTTTTTATCTGGTTTTTTAACTGTTTTTCAAGAGTCAGTGTCGTGCCATATGATAATATCAGTATTTGTTTCAAATCAAACATTGTTGTCTTTGTCCAATATATAGGACTTATTCAATTTGTTAAAGTCAATTGTGTAACATCCCTGGCTACCCCTCCTCAGGCCCCAGAGGCTATCAGGTTACTACAGCCCAATGCACCCCAACCCATCACCCTTCTCCGTCCATTCATACTGGGTGGGTTGTTGCCAGTGGGAATCAAACCCTCAACCTGACCTTTAACACCTCTGGCAAACACCAGTTATGCTGCAGCACAACTGGTAGCATCTGCTGGTTTGCCAGAGGTGTTAAAGGTCAGGTTGGGGGTTCGATTCCCACTGGCAACAACCCACCCAGTATGAATGGACGGAGAAGGGTGATGGGTTGGGGTGCATTGGGCTGTAGTAACCTGACAGCCTCTGGGGCCCAAGGAGGGGTAGCCAGAGATGTTACAAATTGGGTTACTAACTTACTTGAAAAATAAAATTAAATTTATAAATAAGCTAACAAAAAAATACATTTTTATTTTATTTTTTCAAATATTAAAATTTTAAAATTACAATAAGAACTTTACATTTACATTTTTTATAATTTGTTTTTTGTTTTCCTTTAAAGGGTGAGTTGGTTCTTCAAGTCAATAGTGTTATAATAAAAGGTGAAGCAGAACAAAATCAAGAGGGATGAATTTGTTTGAAGTTAAAGATTTGATTTTTAAAACTGTTTAGCTATTCAAAACTTGTTTTTTAAGTAAATCTTAAGTTTAGTTTAAGCTTTAACTCCAAATATCATAATATTAGACATTTTGAAAGTTTATAAATATTTAATCCTACAAAGCAATATCATAGTAAAGAGAATAAAGAAAAGAAAAAGTCATACACAAAATTTTTATACTAGTTCAGATCAACAAAAATCCTACATCCAATGGTTAATCACCGCAAAGAGGGTGATTACAAATTACTATCTTAAAATGATATTACAACCACTAATACAAAATGAAACATGCAAAATCATAGTTAAGATAATATAAAAATATCTCCTTTGCAAAACCTACAAAGGATAAGAAAGCATCTCTCTTGAACCACAAGAGATGAAAAACACATTCCTTGATAAAAACACAAGGAATGAAAAACACTTTTCTTGAAAAACAGTTCCTTTAACAAACCTTAAGGGATGAACACCCGAGGCCTAAAACACCTTTGGCACTGGCTTTTCACTAACCGAAGCCTATAGGTCCCAACGTCAATGGCATTTTTAAAATTTCTAGCAACCTTTTTGGCTTCGGGCCTCCTTAACCGAGGCCTATAACTTCTTTTGGCACCGGTTTTTTTTTTGAACCGAGACCTATAACTGCTTTTGGCCTCGAGTTTTGTGTGAACCGAGGCATAAAAGTTGCCTTTAATTTCAAAATTGCCACCGCACCGTTATATGCTTCGGTTCCTCGCCAACCGAGGCCTATAAGACGAGGTAAAAACGTAATTATGCACTAGTAACACTCTAGGAGAACTTAAAAGTCGCTCTTTTAAACTAGGTTAAATCAATTCTTTACAAAACTATTTCACAATCTAACTTTTGTGTCTTGAAAACATAGAGTTCT
>Ga0209589_1010171_pt1 | contig 13806 bp, 6 predicted proteins | sample CowpeawhiteBW_FD_187525 | JGI IMG/M metagenome (GOLD analysis project Ga0209589, IMG submission 187525) | Root nodule microbial communities of legume samples collected from California USA - Cow pea white BW (SPAdes) (version 2) | ecosystem: Host-associated > Plants > Roots > Nodule | place: USA...
ATCACTGTAGTTTTTCTAAAAATAAGAAACCTTCTAGAAAGACGAATGTCATGCTGCTGATTCTAAGTTTAATTAAACTATTCTACAATACACTTATTTTATTTTACAAGATAACATTTGCATAATTGAACACTTTGTCTTCATTAGTGCTTGATCATCATTCAAAATCACTTGACTTCCTTCTTTTTTCCAACATAAGTATCGTGCTCACTTTTTATATACTTTCCAAATCAATCAATTCACATGATAATTATTTCACTTTTTATATATTTTTCAAAATGTCAATTACAAAAAAAAATTTAAATGAGATTATGCATATAGATGTGATATGTAACCCTAGTTTGAATAGAAGAGCACCATTTAGTGTTTATTGCATGTTAGTAAATGTTGAAATTGTTTATAATCCTTTATATAAAAATAGTGGAGTTGTTTCGTGTGTAAAAAACAATTTGTCAATCAAGTTATATGAGTGTTAGAAAAGGGATGAATGGTAGAATACACAAGATTAGTTTAGTTATTGGTCTATACTTGCTATAAAGTTTGGAAAACTTCTTTGAAAACCACATTATAGTTGTAGAATCCAAAGATCTTTTTGCGGTTGTCATGAATTAGAATGTTTAGTCCAGATTTAATTTAGTCTTAAACATAAAAACATACAATTGTTCTTGGCTAAAAATTGGTGTTGGTAAATCTTGTCCTATTGAAGCTAGAAATTGGTATTAGGTTTATTTATTGTCATAATGTATGATACCATTATAGGAAATTGTCTCCTAATAAGTTTAAAAGGCCACAATGATTGTGATGGAGAAATAGACATTCATGGAATATATATTTCATCACCATTTTTTCTTCTTATGATATTTTTTGCACCAATCACATGATTTGGTAGCCTTGTTACTATCAATCTACTTCCCATTGCATAGACCTTGAGTTTGATCCAAGTTTCTCAAGATCATTATTGGTGTCCAGTTTTTAACTTGAGTTTATGGTTTGAAATACCTGATGTGGTTAATCAATTTAAAAACCATAAAGTAATTTGAGAAAAGCATCGATTTTCAATCAATCAAAATTGAGATCCTATTTTTATTGTCATGCAAAAACAATCAATAAAAGTTATGAATATGGAATAATATTTTATAAATGTGTATAACATTAAATAAAATTAGATTTTGGGATATATTATGTAGAAGTATCGAGTATTAACAATAAAACATGGTCATTGATCTGATCAACAGTTTCAATATCGCTGGCCAATATTGCACTGCACTATAAGAAATTCATATCTTTGAGTTTTCAATTAATCATGGATATGTACTTTCAATAACTTCAATAGGATCATAAAAGTTTGTGATTACCAACTCTAACGAGATTTGTATGTCTGTTATACCATCATTAGGTTCAAATAATTTACCATCTCCAAGTTTGACTATCCATTCAGAGAATTCATGAATTTGTGTAGTATCAAATTTTTGAAAAGCAAATGTTCTTTGTTGGTGTTAATATCTTACATTGTCCCAAAGATAGGAGCCATTAATTTTCGCATGAACAATATTTGATTTGCTTCCTCTAGGAATAATAGGTAGATTTTCCCTAAAATCACCTCTAAAAGCTATTATTTTTTCACCAAATACAAACTTATATTTATTTTTTTCCTCATTACATCATTCAATGTTCCGTCTAGTGCTTTGAAATAAAATTTATGTGTCATCGGTGCCTCATACCATATAATTAACTCAACTTGTTGTAATAATTCAAAAACCTGACTTCCTTGTTGGATATTACAAATTAAGTATAATAGTTTTTATACCTAGTAGTCTAGCTATTTTTCTTTGATTATATTGAATGACATTTGAAAGCCATTCCAAAGTCTTTTGTCAGAAAAATTGTGGATTATTGACACAATTAGACAACAATATAATTACAAACAACTTTTGAGATAATGTTTTGATCCTTATTCATTTGCTTATTTGATAACTTCAATATATTATGTATCATTTGCTGAAAATCCTGATGCAAAGCAAAATTTTTTTAGGGTGGGATATGTTATGTTAACAACAATTTTAATGTCATCATAAAACAAAGGTCCATTTACAATTGTTAACACCCTTTGTGAATAAAAAAGCTATCGAATACTTTATGGTACCCAAATAAGTCTTCCTATGCTCTTTCCTTTTTCTATAGGTTTCCAACTGCTAAAATAGATGTAGTCCAATCTTTCACAACCAAGAGGGGATGTAGGGTGAATTGGATGTTTTCAAAATTTTCATTGTTTTCAGTTTCAAAACCAATTTTCAGAAAACATTTGATCAATTGATGAAGAGTATGTAATTTTGCTCAGTCACAAGAATACACCAAAAAAGAAGTTATGCAAAGACAAATTAGAACAACTACACCTGATATGTGTTGGTGTTACAGTTTCAACCTAAGCCAAGTCAAGATGCACTAAAATAAACATGATCGTGATTAATCTTGATATTTTCCAAAAAAACACTTTAGGAATGCTCCAAGAAGCATTACTCAATCTTGCTCAAATTTTGTAAAAATGAATTGTCTTATTTTTGAAATCAGAATTTTGGATTTTAAAGTGAAAACCAATATCTAAGTAATTTAATCGATTACGTGGTCAAGTTAGAAATGTTATGCATTATAATACTTACTTTGAATAATATACAAGATTGAAACCTATTGTGTGTTTCTTACTTGAATCTTCCAATAGTTCATCAAACTTAATTTCGAAAACTCTAGATATTATATTTGGACAATCTGATGGTGTCAAGCTTAATTCCTTCAACAATCTTGTCATTCTTGGTCAATTTGGATTGTAAGTAAAAGCTAGCAATAGATTTCCAAACCAACACGCCAACAAATTTTCATTCCATCAAATAAAATTGGTCCATAAATTTTCTACTACCAACATAAGATGATGGAAGAATACCTTTTTATTCATTGCCTGCTTCTTCATTATATGAATTCCTTATTGGTTGTGAAAGATTACTTTATTTATCGATCCTCAACTTAGACTAATTGTTTATGACAAATGATAGTCTATCATATTCTAGCATTATATATCCATCTATCACAAATTTTTAGAATAACCTTCTGGATCTTAACATAGTGTTTGCCTCTAATTGTCTAGTTTGAATTCAAAACAGATCAATTTTCTTATAGTGATTAATTTGTTTTTTGTGTTATCATGATAAGCAATATATTCTCTGTAGCCATCTTCCCCATAGGGAAACAATAAGGGATATTGATATCCTAAGTAATTCAGGTGCAACTCATTTACTCTTTGAAGCTTGCCACTTCTATTTTCCACTATTATCTTTGGGCACCCGAAATGATTTCATATGTACATTATGAGCATCCAACATATTTGATAACTTTTTCACAATTTCAACATCAACCTAGTTTAGGTTCTTGCCAATACACATATGAATTCATAAATAAGTAAATAGTTAACATTCATTGAAATATTATCATGTTAATGTTTTTATTTTGTTTATCATTGTATGTTAAGCATGTAATATACAAATTAAGGAATGATTAGAAGTATAAATAGAGAATTAAAAAGAGTAGTTTACCTTACAAATTTAATTTTGTTATGTATTTCATTCTCCGTGTCATATGTGTATAGTTGAGCAAACTTAGGCACTTGTCTAGGTGGTGGTAATAAGCTCCATATTATATGACATGATTGTCCTTGTATTCTTATATTTTGGAGTCATTTTCCATTGTTAAATTAGTTATCAAGCTTGGCCCCATGGGAAGTAAATGTAAACATCATTATATGCTCAAATGTTTTTTTGGTAATTCTTGCTATCTGCAAAGTTACTACTAAATTGAGATGTTGTAATAGAGAAACAGGTTGTTTTAAGAGTGGGAATTGAACTTTGCCATTACCATAGTAAGACCAAGGAAAATAATTATATTTCTAAGAGATATTTGGTGGTGAGGAATATTAATTGAATTAATACGTAAGGTCATAAACAAAGGTGAAGAGTAGCACAATTGATTAGAGCCTTGTCATAGGATTGGTGGTCATAGGTTTGATCCTTGAGTGTGCATTTGGAATAGTTCTATTTTTCATGTTATTTTATAATTGTGTCGTTTAGCAGTGCCTGTGTGTGCTTGAACGTAACTTATGTCCTCTAATAAGTTGGCATTTTATTTGTCATGTTTAGAATTTTTTAGTTGCTTTCTTGAATGCATTGAATGTGTGGATACATTGAAATGTTGTGCGTGTGATTTGACGAGAAAAATGTGATGGTTGATATGGTTTGGAGTTGCGTAGTCGAATCTTGGCTAGAGCAAAAAGGGAGAAGTTGTGGATATTGTTTTTAGTAAATTCTTGATGCAACTAGAAAGGTGAAAAGTTGAGACAGATGCATTGTATCTTGGCACAGGCATAAGGACTTAAGTGAAATTAAGGAGAGTTATGGGTGTTGGAACAAATAGCCTGGATGATTTGGTGCTTGAAGATTTGATGTAGGAACTTGGAGTCATTGCCTTGGAACATGTTGGAATCATGCTTACATCGATGAAGATGTGGAAATTTTATGTTTCAGGTGTTGATCAAGCATTGTATACGTGCTCTCTATCTGGATTTATCATGGGCAAAACAAGCTTGAAGATTGTAATTCATGTTGTAGAATTATTTGCATTAATAAGATGTAGAAGGTCTTTGTTGTGTCTTTTAATTTGTTGGAATATTTTTCAACGGGTTAAATGATGTCTTTTAATCCGTTGAATGGATTTTTAACAGATTAAAAGGTTTGTTGCAGTAGTCTTAATTGGTACATATTCAATTAGTTGATTTATTTTGTAGAATTTCATAACAGTTTGACTATAAAAGTTGTATTTTTCAAAAGAGAGTAGTGAAGACCTTTTTGAGTGTGAAATCTTTTTGGAATCAGTGGAACTTCCTCTCTTTCGTTATCATACAGTGTGTAGCTGGTGAAGATTGATCTTGGATCATTCTTATAGCATTTTGCTTGGTGTTTGAAGCTTGGAGAAGGTGGTTGTGATAGGCAAGATTGTGCTACCACTAAAGTTTTTTTTTCTCAAGCTTTTAGGTTGTGCCTGGTGGTTTTCCAGGTCTGGAAGAGGTGTCTTGGTGTGCTAGTTTGTGTAACATCCTGATCGGATATTACTAATTTTAATGAAATAATATATAATAAATAATAAGATCGTATTAATTTCAATTGCCTTTCCCAAAACGTAGGAAAAAATTAAACATTTATTAAAGTCGTATTTTTAAAAATTCATAATTTCCATTAATCATTACAAGTTCATAAACCAATTGAAATACTGTTTACAAAAACACATAAAAGAAAATCCTCAAATAAAAGCTTTACCAATATAGTCCCTCTCCGGCTTTATGCCTCACCACCACCACCTACAACATCATCTGCTCCCGTGTAATGAATTACATGATCATCGCCAAACACAAGCAGATAGGGTGAGCTAACATATAAACACACACACACACACACACACACATATATATATATATATAATTAGAAATCAATGTACACACACACACACTTATCAGAGAACACTATCCTCTGATTCCATAAACCATGACCACCACCATATTTATCCATGTTCTACATCTTTGAAAGGATAACCTTAAGATATTTGTTGTTGCCTCCACCTACAAGCCACAACTTGTAGAACACGTGAAGGAAATCATGCTACGGACCACACTCCGTAACGCTAGGTGGAGTTCCCAATACGAACCACAATTCATACTCTCAACACAAGATTAACACATCACCAACCACATCCTGTGATTGCTCAATCAACTGGAGACCCTCTGTACGAGCCACAACTTACACACTCACATTGGTAACAAGCACCAATCTGAGCCACAACTCAAGGAATGTCTAGTGTTCCTCCTCCATCCCGAGCCATAACTCAAGGGATTCCATTCTGAGCCACAACTCAAGGCATGTCACGTGTTTACCCTCTATCCCAAGCCAGCACTTAAGGGATAGCATTATGAGTCATAACTCAAGGAATGCTTTAGCAAAGTCCATCCTTAAGGTATCACCCAAAGCCTTGTAGACCACGCACATCCAAAGCATACATGCCCTGCCCCTACATTATCGTCTCATTATACAAATGAAACTACTCACACAAGAACTCAACACAATTACTTGACCACGAACCCAGGATATATCATGCTTCCACGGACTTACCCATGGTCCAACCTCTACGAACCTCCTCATCCGTTGTCCAACTCTATGGACCTCCTCGCTCATAGTCCAACACAAGTGATCCATCCAGCTACGAATGTAAGACCTGAGAAATTTAAATAATTAAATAAATAATTATTTAATAAATGTGGGTAGTACGAGCCTTAGTGGAATTTAATGCAGATTGTCATGACATGGAAAAGTACAAGCTCAAGTGGTTGAGAGTACTTGATTGTGTGAGAGGACTTGGGTTCGAGTCTTATGTATGCCAATTGTATGTTATTTTAATGTGTATTATTTTAAACATTGTGTTTGAACATGAGTAGTGATAATGTAATCTTAAAATTATAGGAATTATCATGAAACGTGATTGGTTGAATTGGTTGTGCACTTGCTTTGTGATTGAATGGTTGTGGGTTCAAACCTTGCTAAGAATGAGTTTAACATTCTTTTTGCCAAAATTTCTTTTGGCATGGAGATGAAAAGGCAGAGTAACCCTAGTTGCCAAGAGAGGCAGCCTAATAGGCTGGAGACAACCAAATAGTGGTTCTTGATAAACCATTAACATGAAACTTAATGGCATTTTCAGTTTTGGGGTTAATCACACTTAATTAGGGTATTAACTTTGAGAGAGAAGAGAATTAGAGGAGAAATTAGGACTGTATTTTCCTGGTGCTGAAGGGAGAGGTTTCATGAGCTATCAAAAGTGTTGTTGGAAGGGTGAAAGCTAAGAATTTTGGAGTAGGAAAGCAAGGTTCTTAGACCTCTTGAAAGAAAAGCTTGGAAGACCAAATTGGAGCAAGGATTCCAGGTAAGGGGAACTGTCTCTTGTGTTTTTATTTCGTGTTTGAATGATTATTCCTTGCCATGTACAATTGCATGAAATCCCACCCATTTGACGTTGTTTTTCGTAGTTTATGGGTTTCTGCCTAGAAGTCGCCTGGCGATCATGAATGTGTTGCCAAGCAATGCATCTTTTCTGCCCAGTTTTTCTGGGTTCTACCATGAACCGCCTAGCGACTAAGGTGGTCTCGCCAGGCGGCATACGGTGATTGTTTTTGTTTTGTCGTGTTTCGTGAATTATTGTGATGCTGTGACTCTCTAGTGAAGTTGCTAAGCCTGTGTAATTGTGTGATGACATCGTGTGGTTATCATTATGATGCGGGGAAGTTAAATTGGAAATATGATCCTGAAGAGTTTGTGTTAAAATTGATGAGTGAATCAAAATTAGGGAAAATAGAAGTCAATTACGTTTGGGTTGGATTAGTGGTGGAGCTTCAAAGGTGCGTGAAGAACTCCATGGTGCAGCGAAAATTGGATGAATGAGTGGAAGCAAGTTTTGAAGGCAATTGCAAGCTATGGTAGGTGAAGGAGGTGATAGGATTTCCTAACCAATGCTAGCCTAAGGAAGGTGGCTAGAGGTAGAGAGAGGAAATCTCTAGAAAGAGTGACTCTCAAAGGCAATAGAGGGAGGAGTGATCTCAACTCAATTAGCATCTATTGCATAAAATTGCAAGAGTGAATACAATGCTGAAAAATTATGGCTTTTATACTCAAGCCATTACATATGAGGAATCTCGGCCCTTGGATGAGAAGGAGAAAACATCTTGGCCTTTGATGCTAGCTTGGAGAAGAAGGCATGATCTTGGTCGTGACATCCTAGCTTGAAAAGAAAGCCAAGTCTCCTAGCCTTGGGATGAAGGTGTGATGAATCCATGAGCTCTCCTTCCTTGCACCATGTGATGCTCTCGACCAAGCATAGCCAAAATTGGGCCGAGCCTAATGTGTATCTCACAATTAACATGTTTTTATGTCTTATGCATTATTGAAAGCAAAGCCCAAACAATGGCCCAATTTAAATCTACACTACTAGATTTACATGCACTTCTTCAAGTCTTTGTGATCTCTTTGGCCCATCTAAATAATGTGAGAAGCCCATTGAATTTGTGATCATCTAATGGGAGGCCCTTTTGAATCTTCATCATCATTGATCTTGTAATTGGGCTTTTAAGTGGGCTTGCACTTGAAATGAGGCTTGAAGGTGTATTTTGGCTTGTTGGGGTCACATCATCTCCTCCCCTTGAAGAGGATTTGCCCTCAAATCTTGGTTGTCATTCTCATAAGCTAAAGTACTTGTAAAAGGAACTAAGTCAATGATATTAAAAGTAGGATGCACACCATATTCAGCTAGAAGATCCAATTGATAAGCATTATTGTTGATCTTCTTTATGATTTGGAATGGACCATCACCACGAAGACTAAGTTTGGATTTTCTTAAGTGAGGAAATCTTTCCTTCCTTAGATGAAGCCAAACTAAGTCACCTTTATTGAATGAACGAACTCTCCTACCCTTGTTTTTAGAGTTTGCAATCTTTTCCACTTGGGCTTGAATTTGACTTTTAACCTTCTCATGAAAATCTTTGATAAATTGAGACTTAGAAACCCCTTCTTTATGAACAAAGTCAAAAGAAGTTGGAATAGGCAATAAGTCTAGTGGGGTGAGAGGATTAAAGCCATAAACAACCTCAAAAGGTGAGAATTTGGTGGTGTTATGGACCACTCTATTATATGCGAACTCAATGTGGGGAAGATACTCATCCCAAGATTTATGGTTCCCTTTAAGCAGAACCCTAAGCAATGTGGAGAAGAATCTATTAACTACCTATGTTTGCCCATTAGTTTGAGGGTGACAGAAAGTAGAAAAAGAAAGTTGAGTTCCCAGCCTAGACCACAAGGTCCTCCAAAAATGGCTAAGGAACTTATTATCCCTATCAGACATAATTGTTTTGGCTAAATCATGGAGACAAACCACTTCTCTAAAGAACAAATTTGCAATGTGGCTTGCATCATCTACTTTGTGGCATGGTATAAAATGTGCCATTTTAGAAAAACGGTCCATAACCACCAAAATGGAATCAACAGCCCTAGAAGTCCTTGAAAGCCTTAGGATAAAGTCCATACTTATATCCTCCCAAGGGGTGGAAGCCACAGGCAAAGGAGTATACATCCCAGTAGGCATTGCATTAGACTTAGCATGTAAACAAGTCAAACAACTAGCACAATATTTTTGAATTTCTCTTTTCATGTGGGCCCATAACCCACTGGTCCCAGGATCGTAACCTGGCTCTGATACCATTACAGAGGAGCTCCAAAGGTGCGTGAAGAACTCCATGGTGCAGCGGAAATTGGATGAATGAGTAGAAGCAAGTTTTGAAGGCACTTGCAAGCTATGGTAGGCGAAGGAGGTGATAGGATTTCCTAACCAATGCTAGCCTAAGGAAGGTGGCTAGAGGTAGAGAGAGGAAATCTCTAGAAAGAGTGACTCTCAAAGGCAATTGAGGGAGGAGTGATCTCAACTCAATTAGTGTCGACACCTAATTTCGTCCGGGCAAATAACATTGTTTTAAAAATATAAAAAATATAACAAATATAACAAATGAAAAATGAAAAATAAAATAATAATAAAAATAAAATAAATAAAATAAAATAATAAAGTAAAATTAAATTTTATATATATATATATATATATATATATATATATATATATATACTCAAAAATAAGTGTTACATAAAAAAAGATAAAAAAATAAATTGTTAAAAAATAATAATAAAAATTAATTAATAAAAGTTTTTAATTTATGTTTTTTAAGCGTTAAGTAAAATAATCTTTTTGGTTTTTTATATATAATTAAAAATATATATTTTTGTTTTTAATTAATTAATAAATTCAGAAATTAAAAATTAAAAATTAAAATTGAAAATTAAAATTGTCTACAGGATTGGAGGGAACCGTTTTCTCTTCTATCTCAACTTCCTCCAACTGCTGCCCACCCCATCTACTAATTAAGTTAGCACAAACACTAGGAGGTTACCAATCACACGTTAATCCATCATCAAACACCCTCTACATCTTTGGGCACCACGGCTATGCAACAAATTTTTATTCAAATCATTGAATTCGGAATTGCAACAAAGGAGAACCAATTGGTAAACCAACAATATTTGGAATCAAAAACAGAGTTGAAAAATAGGTATGCATTTTTCTATCTTCAAACCTTTTTAATGTTGTATGATGTTCTGAGTTGAGGCTCTTGGTTGTTGATTATATGTCGGTAAAAACAATTGAAACAAATTTCATATCACAAAAACACTTCTTTGTTTTTTTTATAATGCAAACCAATCAACAATGAAATAGAAAAGAAACAGAAAGGAGTGGATTTGCCACTGGAAAATAAGAATTCGATAGTGAACATTGTCATTCCGGGAAGTGTATAATGCTGATGTCGGCTTTGGTAATGTATAATGCTGGTGTGTTAGTTTGCGGTGGTCATCGGCGTTGTTGTGGTGGTCGCGGCAAGAGAGATGGTGAGCTACGGGTGAACCAGTGTTGGATTCTGGGATGATGCGATGTGAGAAGGTGTTGGTGTTGGTAACGTCATTGACGAAATTATGGGTTTCCGCCGTTGTTGGCCGTTCGCCGCCGTTGTTGGCCATTCGCCGTCGTGGTTGTCCGCTTGTGGGTCTCGAGCAAGGGCAACCATGGTGTTTGGGTGGTGGCCGTTTGCGGAAGGTAGGAGACGAATTAAGAGTTGAAGTTGGGATGTTGCGTTTTTTATATGGCTTTAGGGTTTGTTTAAGTTTTTGCTTCATGCACCACCACAGTTTATTCACGCACCACCCCTTCTTCTTTTATTAAGGTTAGCAGGTTTAAGTTTTTGCTTCATGCACCACCACAATTCATTCACGCACCACCTATGTTTTTATTAAGGTTAGCAGGTTTAAGTTTTTTTCTTCACGCACCACCATATTTCAGTTTGCGCACCCCTGCTTTTAATATTGTATTTTGTTTATTTATTTACTACATGCACTCCCCAATGTAATAACCCCACACCCCTTACATTAAGTTTTAGTTTACTTTACGTACCTGCGTTTTCACTAAGCACACACCCCACTCCTTTATTTTCTTCTTAGGATAAGATGTGTTTACTTTACTCGTGTATGTTTTTTTGTTTTTTTTTCTCATTTATCTTTTTTAATTAAATCTCACATTTCAATCATATTGTTTTCAAAAATAATAAAGATATTTTAAATTGAAATAAAAAATTAAAATAATTTTCAAAAATGATAAAAATAAGAATAAACAAAAATGTAAAATTTTTTTCTTTCTTTTCTCTTTTAGTGTCTAATTGACCGTTCGAATCACATGACACTTCTTTTTAAAATAAAAAAATTATAAAAAATTGTTTTGGTGTCTAATCGGCCGCTCGCGTCACACGACATTCCTTTTCAAATATGTCAAAAGATAACTTTCAAAAATTAAATTATTTAATCAAACAATTTTGTAAAGAACTACATAACCCTGATTTCTCATTTTCTTAATGAGAATACGTAGGACCAAGGTCAATCCTTGTCGGGTCCTTTTTAATCAAAAAATAATTTTGTTCATATTTTCTTATTTATGGGAAAAATAAATATTTAAAATAAACACATCTCTTTTGTAAATTTAATTAAAGGTATCGCCTTTGGGCGGGCGTTGTAGGGTGCTAATACCTTTCCTACGCGTAACCGACTCCCGGACCCTAAATTTGGTTTTCGCAGACTTTATATTATTTTTAGGGTTTTCCAAAGTTTTCCAGAATAAACTTTGGTGCTGACTTCTAAACCAATTAATTTTTTTAGTTCGTTGTTCCGTCGCGATTTAGGTTACGACAGATGGCGACTTCACTAGGAACACTGGAGAGTCAAGCCTATTTAATCGAATATGCGAAAGCGATGTGTTTAGTTTAGATGTTTTGTTTTTCCCTTCTCGATTTATGTATATTATATATTCCTGTTGGTGTATGACATATTTGTGGATATTGAACCTTAGGGTAGAAAATATGTTTTTGTATGATTATCTTTTGTAGGTGGGGTTTAGGTTTGCATTTTTTTCTCTCTTCACACACTAACCTTATATTTTGTACATGACATGATTCTCAATCATATTTCGTAATAAAATCATTATTATTTTGGAAAGTCTAAATTTACATAAATTTAAAAGAAAAATTACTATATACAACTTTGTCATTTAGAACGAAGGGCAAAAAATCATAAATTAGAAGAGATCGATATTTTTGCAATCAACCTAATTTGAATTAAAATGTTGTTTTATTAAACTAAAACATCAATCTCAATTTTTAAAATTTTTCTTCTTAACAATAATTTTACTTTTTTACAAATGACTGCTTTACCAATAAGATTTCATAATATTTTACTTCAACACTTCTACTCCTTCTAAGTATAACTTCAATCTCTTTGTCCGTATAGCTTTTGTCTTTAAAACCTTGAATAGTGGCCTCTACACAAATAAACATCTCAAGTTCAGCATTAGTAACAAACAAAAAAGAAATATGACACTCTTAAACCAACTCACCAAATAAAATGTGATTATAGTGTCTGCGTCATTTTCTAGATAATCAAGCTCAATTTAGTAACTCAATCATTATTAACTCAACTTGAAAATGAATGACAATGGAGAAAGAAAAAGATGTCATTTAACTAAGCTAAGAAATTTAACGTTTAAAGAATTGTTTAACAGTAATATAGATACAAATAAACTAAATAGAAACGAAAGAATCACTGAAAAATTGAGATACATGGATATAAGGAAATAGAATAAGTTAATGTTTAGTGATACAAGAATAGATGACCAAAGGCTAGTGGGGGATTTAAGTGGAAACTTGCTAACCTAAACACAAGGAACCTATGAAAGCTGGAAAAGGATTAAACAAATGAATTTCAAGAAACTTTGAATCAGGAAGAATTAACATTGCATTAGAAAGCCAGAAACCAATGAATAACAAATAGGGATAACAAAAGTCAATATTATCACATCAAAACTATTGCCCTGAATCCAAACCGTAAAGAAATCATAATGTTCAGTGATGATGCAAATAAGGTATGACAAAAACTGAAGAATTTGTGAAGGCTAGTTCACTAAAATTAAGATTGAAAATAACATGATTGAGGCAACGTGTAATCCTTTAACAATATCTAGATATTTAATATCTCCAATTGGTTTATTGATAATCCCCTGAAAGCAACAACCTTTAAGTTATACATGCAAAATTGTCCCAAACTACAAACTCGATGAAATGGCTCTAAGTAAGCACAAAATAACAACTAAAAATCCCTTTGTCCTGATAATAAACACAAGGCAGATTGATTAGTCGAGATAGATTTTCAAGGTACAAAAAACAAATCAAGGTCACTCTGATCGTTACCATTCTTTTGAACAATTCACCATAGTTCTACATTAACAATGATTTAATCAAAGCATAACTATACATAAAATCACAACTGACAAGCAAAACTAAATTCAAATAATAAATTACAGATTTGACATAAAATAGTGTAACTTTGGAAGTTTTAGGTAGTTATGGATATCACTCACAACTTCATATGCATGAACACCTTCCAACTATTGATTAGGAATGTGAATTAAAATTTGGATCTAGACATGATTCAATCTCTTAAAAACCAATTCATAGGATCATAATTATTCTATAGTCAAACATTCTATTTTCATTATATCACAACTTTAAGTAATACATAAAAGCAATGATAAGAG
>Ga0209589_1010172_pt1 | contig 13803 bp, 11 predicted proteins | sample CowpeawhiteBW_FD_187525 | JGI IMG/M metagenome (GOLD analysis project Ga0209589, IMG submission 187525) | Root nodule microbial communities of legume samples collected from California USA - Cow pea white BW (SPAdes) (version 2) | ecosystem: Host-associated > Plants > Roots > Nodule | place: USA...
TAATTAATTTAACAATAATCTCTAGATAACCAATGAAGAATCTTATTTAGAAAAAGCAGTGGAATTGACCTATTTACTATTACTGTGTTTACAATCTTCCGTGTCATTTTCTTTGCATATCAAAACCTCCCTATTTTTATAGTTGCTAGTTTTAAATTGCATTTTTGAGAATCAAATATTTGAGATCAATTCCGTATTCGTTGTGAGACGACTCAGGGTTATCTTAACCCTAACTATTTTCTTCACTACAAACTGGCAATACTGAAGTTGCTAAAGTAGTGGTAATTTGATCGCCTAACGACAGCGATATCACCAATGCTTGAGGAATTCAACTGATGAGATCAAGCACTTCCATGTTGGTGGTCTCAAGGTGGATCAAAGGTTGCTTGGTGTGATTGTCACAAGAATCCTTGTTCCACATGGTAGCAACCATTCCACATTGAATGAGGGAGATTTTATTCTCATGTACTACATCCAGCACAATATTCAAGTGGATTGGATCTATGTGCTTCGTAATCACATGCTCAAAGCCAAGAGGCTCATGGATTTTAGGTTGCCATATATGGTTTTGGTGTCAAAGTTTATAGAGTATTTCAGGATTGATGTAGAGGATGAGTTGGAAGAGTCAACTGGATTAATGAACCATACCTCCAACCAAAATCTACATAAAATGGGCTTGCTCAAGGTGGCAAATGCATGGACAGTTGTTGGTGTTGTAGTTGGTGGTGCACGTGATTATGAAGTTGGCCCAAGTGGTGCAAATCAAGAGAAAGAACCAACTGTTGGACCTATGGACTTAATTCCCTACAACCCTCTAGAGGACAAAGGCCTTATGTACTCACATTTTAAGAGGATGGTGCTGAATCAACTACATGAACTCAATATGTCCCAACATGCACATCACAACCATTGCAATGAGAGATTCAAGATTTTGGATGGCCAAATCCATGATATCCATGACTTGTTGACTTCATTCCAAACCAGAAATGATCCTCAAGATGACTGAGTGTGTTGGCTTTTAGGATCATGCAATGCATCCATGTGATTGTGATTTTTTAGTTTGAGTTATGTCAGTTTCAGTTGGTTGTTTTTATTTCCAATCGATTGATTGTATCAACATTATACTTATTTTCTCTATTTTCAGTTTCTGGTGATTGTATCATGTTCCAGTATCAATGAAATGTTATGCAATGTTTGTTCTCTTAATGTATTTGTTCTATTTGATGAATCCAAAGGGGTAGAAAAATTGAAAATTGAGAAATTGATCAAATTGGACTAAAGTAGAAGCATTAAAAGTGGAATCAAAAATCAAATCTGAAATTGAACCCATATTATTGATAGGGGGAGTATTTGCATTTGTGTGTTCTTGTTAGCTTATGTGTATTGCTATTGGAAATGATTTTCATGTTCACAAGTTCAAGCTTAAGTGTCACTTCATCACTTCTATAGTATCCAACCAACGTAAGCAATTTGCAATGGAAGATAGAAGATGATAGAGGTTAGTTTCATCAAATCAGGGGGAGAATGTTGACATGTGAAGCCAATGTGGTGTATCTCATGAAGATTTGATGAAGCTTTTTGAACTACTTAGAAGCCATTACCATTGAAATCAAGCCTACATTGATGAAGATAAGGAGATTTGATGAAATTCATGTTGATCAAGTCTGAAACATGTGCTCTCCACATGGATAAATCATTACGAAGGAGTACTTGATGTTTGTAATTCACATTGTAGACCTTGTAGCATTAATTTGATGTATTTGGTCTTTGTTGTGTTTTTTAATCTGTTGAATGGTTTTTCAACAGGTTAAAATGTGTCTTTTAATCTGTTGAATCAACAAGTTAAAAGGTTGGTTGCAGTAGTCTTAAACTTCGACTTATTCAATCAGTTGATTTATTTTTTAATCAACTGATTTAACTTAAGTTAAGTGAAATCAACCGATTGATTTAAAAATCAACATATTGAATTTCGTAATAGTTTGACTATAAGTGTTGTGATTTTCAAAATATAGGTAACTTGATCATTTTTTAGTGCGAAACTGTTCTGGAAACTTGGGAAATCTCTCTCTTTCATGATCATTCAGACTGCATGTGTTGAAGATTGATCTTGGATCAATTCTTGGAGCTTTTGACTTGTTTTTTAAGCTTGGAGAAGGTCGTTTGTGGTAGGTAGGGTTGTGCTACCACTGAGGTTTGATCTTTCTCAAGCTTTGTGTGTGTATCTGGTGGTTTTCCAAGTCTGCAAGAGGGTTCTTGTTGTGCTGGTGTGGTTTTTGTGTGATTCAAGAGTCTTGTGAGTGGTTTTTGCTTATTTTGAAAGTGTAAGAGTGGAAACTTTATAAATCTTTTGAAATAGTGCAAAGTCAGACTCAGGTTGCCTTGACAAACTGGATGTAGCTCAGATTTGAGTGAACCAGGATAAAAGTCTTGTGATCCAATCTTTTCTCTAACCCTTCTCTCTTGCATAATCATTTAAAGTTTAAAGAACTTGAGTTTAAATAATCCTTTTCATATTCTTAAGTGTTTTGATAGGATCTGTAGTATTGAGCATGTTTGCATAATCAATTAGAACCTATCTTGATTGTTCTTGTGCATTGTTTCTGCTTAAAACCTCAAATCTGTATTTCTGCATTTTTCCCAATATTTTAGTCGACTGTTTTTCTGTTTCAATCAGTTGATTATATTATACCAGTACAAAATTTGTTTAGTAAAATCAATCGATTAACTCTGTTTTTGACTGATTAAAAGTATATTGTCCAATGGTTTTTGCATCCTAACTTGGTGATCAAATAACTATTAAGAGCATATGGTACCTGACAAAAAGATGTTTTCCTTGACTAGGTTAGCTTTGTAATTCAAATCCTTAGTAAATGTACAATTTAAGTAAAATCAACAGGTTGAATTTATAATTCAATCGACTAAAAGAGCATCAAAGGATCAGAGATTAAAACCAGAATCTGGTTAAGTGAAATCAACTGACTGATTTTAAAAATCAATCGATTGAAAATCGTAAAATTGAACTTCATTCTTCCATATTCAATTTTAATGAAATAAACATATTGAATAGTGAAATCAGTAGATTAAAATCCATAGCATAACATATTTTCATCATTCAGTGACAGTTTAAGTGAAATTAACATGTTGAAAAGCTGAATCAACAACTAAAAGATATGACATATTGGAATTTATGCAAACAAAGACAAATTTAAGCGAAATCAACACGTTGAAATTAAAAATCAACAGGCTAAATATGACAGTTTTCAATTTTCGCATGCAGCAACTGGATTTTTATGAAACCAATGAATGAATATATAAGATTAACATCCTAAAAACACATCAGACCATATTCTTCATGTCTAATATGCCTAGTTCATTTCTTAGCTTGTTCAACCTATCTCTAGCCAATGGTTTTGTAAACAAACCAGCCAATTGATTTTCAGTTTTAACAAATTGAATTTCACAATCTCCCTTTTGAACATGATCACAAATGAAATGATGCATAATCTATATATGCTTGGTTTTAGAATGCTGTATTGGATTCTTGGTAAAGTTGATGGCACTAGTATTATCACAATATAAGGGTACCTTACTTAGCTTTACACCATAGTCTAAAAGTTGATGCTTCAACCATATGATTTGTGCACAACCATGTCCAGCAGCAATATACTCAACTTCAGCAGTGAAGAGTGCCACACATGCTATAACATTCCGACCGGATATTACGAATTTAAATAATAAAAATAAAGAATTATGACATCAACTTCATTTATTAAAACCTAATTTCTCAAAAACGTGAGAAATTTAAAACTTTATTTCAATTAAAAGTATCTTAAATACATTATAAACTCATTTATAAAACAAATCCATGTTCATATCCATAGATTACAATCCAAAAAATCTATAATAAAAACAACTCTATAAAAATCTCCCAGCTAGCCCCTGCTTCGTCTTTATGCCTCACCAACTCTATAAGACCCGAGAAATTTAAATAATTAAATAAATAATTATTTAATAAATGCGGGTAGTAGGAGCCCTTATGGCATTTAATGCGAATTGTTATGACGTGGAAAAGTACTAGCTCAACTGGTTGAGAGTACTTGGTTGTTGTCAAGAGGACTTGGGTTCAAGTCCTATGTGTGCTAAATTGTGTGTTATTTTAATAAGTGCATTATTTTGAATGTTATGTTTGGATGTGATTAGTGATAATGAAATCCTAAAATTATAGGAATTATTACAAAACATGAATTGGTTGAATTGGTTGTGCACTTACCTTATGATTGAATGGTTGTGGGTTCAAACCTTCCTAAGAATGAATTAAACTTTCTTTTGGCCAAATTTTCTTTTGGTAAGAATATGAAAGGGGAGAGAAACCCTAGCTGCAAGATGGGCAGCCTAGGGGGTTGGGGAGGCAGCCACTAATCGTCTTTGAATGGCCATTAACTCCACCTTCAAAGCCATTTTCGTTTTCTTCTCATTAACATGCATGGTGAGGGAGAGAGTCTGAAGGTAATTTGAGGGGATTTTAGCATAGCATGAAGTGCATTGAGAGATGTTCAAGGCTGGACTAGTGGTGGCACAAGAGAAGTCCTAATTCTTCCAAGTGAGCAATAATTATCCAGGTTAGGGGAGCTGCTCTATTTGTCATATTAAATTATATGATTTTATGTGGTATGTTGTATGATTGGGTGACTTTTCTGCATTAAAATTCCACTAGTTTTGAGTTTCTGGAAATTCCCAGAAACCGCCTGGCAGGCCTTCAAAGATGAGTGTGACACCCATTTTTGAATGGGTTGCAAATCATGAAGGGTTCGGTGTTAGAATTTTAACCATGATGAATTTACAATTATATGATTGTATTGGATGAATATGCATGGGAAGAAATCAAAGGGCTGTAAATTTATGCGTGTAATTGAATGGAATGAGATTTGAGAATTTAGGGTTCTTCACGGGTGCGGGAAAAATCTGGGATTTTTCCATAACTATATGCACCGCTTGGCGGCACAGTTCATGCGCCGCTAGGTGACATGTTAAAACATGGGTTTTTGTTAAGCACCGCCTGACAGTAAAGAGCTGCCGCCAGGCGATGAGTGTGGTGTTCTATTCACAAAAAACGCTATTTTTCGTGTTTTCGCGGAGCAGATATCACTGGGCGCTAGTTTCATGCCGCCAGGCACCACCAATTTTTCTAATCTGCGCAGTTTTCGTAAAACTGCATTTCCCACTTCGTTAACCGTCCAATTTAGGTGAAGTTTTGGAAGGTGTTTCACAACATGTTGTTCTTCACTTTGAATGATGGAGATTTGAATTGGATGCGTGCAAAGGGAGATATACGTCACTCATGATTGGTTGTTGAATTCCCTAATAGTATGATTACTAATGGATGATTAAGTGTGCTCAAGTGCTGGTATGACCTTGATTGGTGAATGTATATATATAAATATATAGATGTGAGATTGATGAGTATGTTTTTGGTAGTTTTGTCTGAGACATGTTGAATATATGAGCCTATATATGTTAGCTCAAACGTAAGATGTTATAAGTGTGTGAATAAGGCCACTATTGATGATATCACTATGACCGAGTGTTGCATGATCATGACAGGTTTTGGGAAAGTCTGGGAACATGATAATCATACTTTAAATGTAATGGAATTACGAGGGAATGTAGAATAAGTATATAAATTTCATTGTGTCTTTTGTGGGATATGTGAATTGTAAGCATGTAAAGGGTTGGGAAAATGAGAAGGGGAAAATAAAGTGTGTGTTGGAATTGATTTAAGAGGTAAGTATATATGAATTATAAAAGAGAGGAATGTGTGCTTATACTTGAAAGATGCATGTGTTGTGATGTTGTAATTTGGAATATATGAATGTGTATGTTGATTTCTGGATGTTTGATAATTGAATGGTTGAATTCTAGGAAATGAATTAGAGTACCTAAAACTAGTAGTGTCACATTACTGGTGTAGCGCCTAGCGGTGTAGACTGAACCGCTAGGCAATAGTAGGAAACAAGAATGTCTTGTGAGTTTTGGCGCCCGACGATGATGTGTAACTGTCAGGCGGTCTGTACTGCTATTTCGCCTAGCGGTGCTTAGGTTGCGCTAGGCGATGGTGTAGTGGCAGGATGCATTGTGATATGTTTTGCATGACTTGTTGTGTTGGTCCTGGTCTGGGATATGCTTGATGTTGTCATGAGCAGGTAGGTTCATGACTAGGATGAACACGTGATGATATGAGCGAGGAGGTTCATATCCTGATATTCTCGTGTGGGGATACGAGCGGGGAGGTTCGTATGTTCCGTGCTCAAACTTGAGAGAGGTTGCGAGCGAGGAGGTTCGTAGCTGGTGAATCACGTGTGTTAGACTACGGGCGGGGAGGTCCGTAGAGTTGGACTACGAGCGGGGAGGTTCGTAGAGTTGGACCACGAATAGGCAGGTTCGTGGAAGCATTGGAATCCCTAAGACCAGCTTGAGTATGTACCTTGTGTAGCGTAGTGTGCTTTTCTTGTTTTCGTTATCATGCTGTGATGTGAAACTTGGATCAGGGGATGCTGTGCCATGAGCGGGTAGGTTCATGGATGGTGGTGAAGACGTGATGATATGAGCGGGAAGGTTCATATCCTGTTACTCTCGTGTGGGGATACGAGTGAGGTATGTTCGTATGTTCCATGCTCACACTTGAGAGATGTTGCATGCGGGAGGTACGTAGCTGGTGGATCACATGTGTTAGACTATGGACGGGTAGGTCTGTAGAGTAGGACTACGAGCGGGGAGGTTCGTAGAGGCAGGACCACGAGCAGGCAAGTTCGTGTGAGCATCATAAACCCTGAATCCAAGGCTAACTATTTGTGTGTTGTGAAGGTTGAAAAGCCTTGGGGTTTAAGGTCTTGGCCAAGAATTAACTAGAATTAAAATAGATGGGTGTATCTTGATTTTTTATTAACTTATATGTTAACTGTTTATGAGCTCACCCTATCTGTTTGTGTTTGGCAATGATCGTGTAATGCGTTACACGGGAGCAGATGATGTTGCAGGTGGTGTTGATGAGGCATAGCATCATAGAGAGGGTTAGTTGGGAAAAGCTTTTACTGGAGTTTTGTCATTATTATTTTTATGAACTTTGTAAACAATGTTTTACTAATTTGTGAATTTGGATACTGTATTGGAGTTTCATAAATTATGGATTTTTTTGAATAACTTCCAATTAATAAATGTTTTAAAATTTCTCGCGTTTTTGGGAAATGAAGTATAATAAATGAGGTTTTCATCATATTTCTTAATTTTTATTACTTAAATTTACAATATCCGACCTGGATGTTATAGTAACATCCTCTGCTCACGTGTACCGCATACACGATCATCACCAAACACAAGCATATAGGGTGAGCTAACAAAATAAAACATATATACAACACATTTATATATATATATAACAAAATTACACCAAAGGAATTTCATCCTTTGATTTCATATCACATAGCCACAACCATGCTAACCATGTTCTACGTCTTCTAGTGAGTATCTCAAGATGTCTTACTGCAATACCTATCGGCCACAATCGATAGAGCATGTGCGAGAAACCATGCTACGGATCACACACCGTAACACCAGGTGGAGTTCCCAATACGAATAATATTCGTAACGTCCCAAGACTACCAAACTCATTGGTCTTATACCAAGGAGGGAAATCTATCTAGACCCATCTGTGCAGGCCACAACCAACACACTCACACCAGCAACACTCGCCAACCCGAGCCACAACTCAACAGTTCCTCGTGTTCATCCGTCATTCCGAGCCACAACTCGAGGGATGCGATTCTGAGCCACAACTCAAGGAATGCCATGTGCTTAACCCCTATCCTAAGCCACAACTCAAGGAATGTCATGTGCTTAACCCCTATCCCGAGCCACAACTTCTAGGTGTCGCGTTGTCGCTTGGCGGCACGCTAAGACCCGTCAGGTGGTACAGTAGTCCTGGGAAAACTCCGAGGTTCTGTTACACCTGTTAACAACTTCCCTCACTCCATTTTCGACTTTCTCTGTCCAATCTTCTTCGTTTCAATCGCAAACACAAATACTGGGGTACGATAATCAATTCTAACTATTTCCCTAATGAATTCCTGTTCAATTTCATAATAATCACACCAAATTTTCAAAACCCAAATCTATTAACCCTAATTTTCACATATAACTAATTTTTACTTAATTCTCTCCCTCTACAATGTAATTCCACAAATGATAATCTCCCTTCAATCATTTTATGGCTTAGACACATTTTCCACCGATCAAAAACAACACAGAACCCCAAAAACATAAAAATCAAGCAAACATGGCTCGCGTCGCCTGGCGGGTGCTCATTACCGCCAGGCAGTTCATTAGGAAAACCCAAAACTGGGTTACAGGCTTGTGTCGCCTGGCGATACAGGGCTTCACGGCCAGGTAGTTCCTCACAGAACCTAGAAAATACACCCAATTTGACATGAGTCGCCTGGCGGGTGCTCTATAGCCCGCCATGTGGTTTCTGGAAATTTTCCAAAAACCCGAAAATCAAAGAGAAACAAACAGATAACATGCATTCAATTATCATACATGTCAAGCAATCAGCAATACAAATAAAATATCAGAGTCCAGCTCCCTAACTTGGAATTCCCTTACTTAAAATATAATGCTAGAGTCCCTTCCTTGATCACCAATGGTTCCCCTTAGTTCTTCCACGGTAAAGCTCCTCAATTCCACTCACTAGTCACTCTTTTTCTTTGATTTCATGCACCTTACGGCAATCCCAAATATCCGGACTCAAAACCTTTTTTTCTCTCTCAATTAGTCTTTTAATGGGGTCTTAATGGTAGATTAAAGTCCTAAAAAGAAAATTGGTTTAAAGTGGATGATAATTGCCATTCAATTGTTCATTATGGGTTGTTTTCCAGCCCCTCTTGGCTGCTAGGGTTTTCCTTTGCTCTTTCACATTCATGCCAAAGGAATTTTTGACAAAAAGAAAGTTTAGTTTGTGTTCACCAAGGTTCGAACCCATACCTTGCCAAAGTCAAATCAAAGCACAACCATTCAACTAATTCATATTTCATGATAATTCATATAATCCTATGATTATATTGTCACTTAACATGATCACGTATATTATCAAAAATAATAATAAATTAAATAACACATAATTGGCATACTTAGGACTCAAACCCAAGTCCTCTCAACATAATCAAGTACTCCCAACCACTTGAGCTAGTACTTTTCCACGTCATACAAGTCAGAATTAAATGCCATAAAGGCTCCCACTACCCACATTTATTAATTAATTATTTATTTATTTAATTAAATTCCACGGGTCTTACACATGCGTGCTTTTTGCTATTCCATGAGATTAGATTTGAGCCAAGTAGATGGCAAGTGCCACTTGTGCTTTTCCTATCCAATTTGCACCCTACATAGTCAGAATCTGAAAAATCACTAAGATTTATGTTAGAATCACATGGATACCATAAACCAACATTGGTTATTCCTTTTAGGTACTTTAGAATCCTTTTTGCAAATTTAAAGTGTGATTCCTTTGGATTTGCTTGGAACCTAGCACATAAGCATACTCCAAACTGGATATTTGGCCTACTTGCTGTAAGATAGAGCAAAGACCCAATCAACCCTTTATATTTGGTTGAATCCACTGGTTGGCCAGCCTCACCTGCATCCATAAGACAATTTGTGGCAATTGGAGTAGCAGCTTCCTTGCAATCCTCCATTTTGAACTTTTTCAACAGGTCAAAATAGTATTTTGATTGGTTTAAAAATGTTCCATGCTTGAGTTGCTTGACTTGCAGCCCTAAAAAGTAGGTAAGCTCACCCATCATGGACATCTCAAATTCTCCCTACATAGCTGCAACAAACTCTTCACACAATGTGTTGTTATTTGAACCAAAGATGATATCATCAACATACACTTGAACAAGTATAATATCACTTTCATGTTTTCTAATGAAGAATGTTTTATCCACTACACCTCTAGCATAACCTTTTGATAAGAGAAAATTGCTTAGCCTTTCATACCACTGTCGTGGTGCTTGTTTCAAACCATATAAGGCCTTTTTCAATTTGAAAACATGGTTAGGATAGATATGATCCTCAAATCTAGGAGGTTGTGATACATACACTTCTTCATTTAGGAAACCATTCAAGAATGCACTTTTCACATCCATTTGGTGCAATTTAAAGTTACACATGCAAGCATATGCTAAGAGTAATCTCACAGCTTCTAGCCTAGCTACAGGTGCATAAGTTTCATCAAAGTCAATGCCTTGTTCTTGATTATATCCTTTAGCAACTAGTCTAGCTTTGTTCCTTACAATATTACCATCTTCATCCATTTTGTTTCTAAAACCCATTTAGTTCCAATTATATTCATATCATCAGTTTTAGGCACTAGAAACCACACATCATTTCTTGTGAATCGATTGAGTTCATCTTGCATAACAACAATCCAATTACTATCATTCAAAGCATCATTCACATTTTTAGGTTCAATTTGAGATACAAAAGCAACATGTTCACAAAAATACAATTCTACGTCTAGTAGATACTCTCTGTTTGATATCACATATGATATTGTCCTTTGATAAACCTCTAGGCTGAATCCAATCCTTAGGCAAGTTATTGTCTGCATCTTTTTCAGTCGGCTGTTTTTCCTTTTCAGCCGATTGATTTCCTGCAACTGAGGGCTTTTCTGCAGCAGAGGGCTTTTCTATAGCAGAAATATGTTCCTGCAGTAGATATCCTTCATCTGCATTCTTTGGCACTTGATCTTGCAACTTTGGGTTAGTTTCATCAAATACAACAAGCATGGACTCTTCAACATTCATTAATCTCTTATTATAGACTCTATATGCATGACTTTGTATAGCATAGCCTAGAAAATCACCTTCATTCGCTTTTGCATCAAATTTTCCAAGACTTTCTTTGTCATTGTTTAAGATGAAACACTTACATCCAAATACTTTTAGATGACTTAAAACAGGTCTCCTCCCTTTAAAAAGCTCATAGGATGTTTTCTTCAAAAGTGGCCTAATCAACACTTTATTCAATACATAGCAAACAATGTTGACTACATCAGCGCAAAAGTACTTAGGTAGTGAGTTTTCATTTAACAATGTTCTAGCTAGTTCCTCAAGTGAGTTGTTTTTCTTTTCAACAACACCATTTTGTTGTGGGGTTCTTGGTGCAGAAAAAGTATGTTTAATGCCATGTTTTTCACAAAAGTGTTCAAATCTTTCATTTTGAAATTTCCCACCATGGTCACTTCGAATAGACACTATCTTGGAACTCTTTTCATTTTGTAAGCATCTTGGCAAGTCTTTTAAAAGCATGAAAAGTATCATTTTTGGCAACTAAGAACAAAGTCCATGTGTACCTAGAAAAATCATCAACTATGACTAATGCATAAAGGTTGCCACCAAGGCTCATGGTTCGAGATGGACCAAATAGATCCATGTGAAGCATCTCTAAAGGTCTTTCAGTTGAAACAACATTTTTGGATTTAAAAGAGACCTTGGTCTATTTTCCTTTTTGACATGCTTCACACACACTATCCTTCTCAAACTTGAGTTTTGGTAGTCCTTCAACCAACTATTTTCTATTCAGCCGATTGAAATGCTGCATGTGTATGTGACAAAGTCTCTTATGCCATAACCAAATGTCATTGATAGAGGTCGTACCCCACCAAATTAAAACACTTAAAATGCAGTATGTGACAGTTAAACCAAGTTGTCCCAATGACCAATGTTCTTGTTCAAAGCTTCAATTTCCATATTCAACCACAAAGGGGGTTTGGCAGATTTAGAACACAACAATAAAACGTAATTGCAAATTTTTTTTATTAAACAACCTCAAAGATAGTAGTGATTCCTTGCTTTGAATGAAATTTCACCCATCACAGATTGCAAACTAAATTGGTTTCGTTATTAGCTTATCAATTCGCTGTTAAACAACTAAGTGGAGGTTAACCACGAATTCAACATGCAATTAAACAATACAAGCGTTCATGAATTTTGTCAAAGTTCATTAAGCATGAAAATCAACTAAAAACGAGTTTCCCACTCTGAAAATTAAGCAAATTCATATTGGATTCTTCAATTAAAACGCACACACAAATCCACAATGGAGAAACAACAAAACCCACTGAACAAAACATTAATCTCAAGGTTTCATTTCATTCTTTGCAAGGAATCAATGCATTCGAAAATTAGTTTCCCATAGAATTCGAGTTAAGCTTCAACAGAAATTCAAATTCAACCATTAAAATAAGTTCAAATTGGTGCTGAAAGCTTAAAATGGTGTAGCAAACGAAAATGAGCAAGGAATAACAAAGGAACAACGAAAACAACCACCAAAACCTTAAATGCTTCAATATAAATGTTACCCAAGGTGTAAAAAATGTGAATACAAACAATAGGTGCTGTCCAAGACTCATAACATGTAAAAAAGGAATGGAAAACGTGAAAAATCAGCTTGTGCCTCCATGGGTCATCTGCCAAAGATTGAAAAACCTAAAATGGAGAATGGGGAAGATGATGATGCAGCTGCATGAAGGAGAAGACCCTAAAAAACGTGGTCAGATCAAATATGCCACTCATATTTACAAAATTGCCACTCTGCCACTCAGAATTACAAAAATACCACTACTAGGCCTCAAATATTGGCCCATTCACTAAGATGACGTGGAAATGACGTGGAAATGATGTGGCAACTCTCTTCAACTGAATATTGATGTCCAAGCTCCAAAATTGCTTCACCCAAATACCTAAAAATAATTAAAAACAAAAATTAGGCCAAATAATGTGAAATTAACCCAAATTCGGAACAATGGCCCTATAAAGCCCAACATATGAAAACACAATTAAGCACTGAAGAACTGTCAAATGGGTACACAAAGGCTAGTGGAATGGAGGAAAATAATGATTCATCAAAATCGACCACACTTACCCTTTTGCACTCCTGGGCAAAATTAAAGAGTAAAGCAAAGCAAGGACATCACACACTTAACAAGAGAGACAAAAAGAGACACATGACAAACAAACTCAACACAGACAAATGGAAACACATCCAACACAAAAGGATTCAAAGCTGCAAGGTATCCATGAACATCATCCAAGCATTTCAAAACATGTCAAGTACTCAGTTCAGCTCAAAAAGATAATTGAAAGCAACATAACCTCACAAAATATACACTGTATCACTCTAGGGTATTGTTTACTCTCAAAGCACTCTTGAAAAACAAACATCAAACAGACTTGGCAAGCCTCTAGAACCAACAACGAAACCAAAACACATGTAGGTCAAGATCAGAAGGGCTTTTCAAGGTTATAATGGGGCTGAGGACAAGGTGTGGAACATATGGATAAGTAGCTAAGCAACAAAGGAAAAGAAGGAGCAATGAGGGATAAGTCACTATCAAGCTTGAAAGTAATCCCAAATACCAACACTTCCAATTTCGGTTCTCACACAATGCTCAAATCGAAACTCCTTTTATTTCTTTTCTTTGTTTTGTTTTGTTTTCTTTTCTTTTCTTTTTGTTTTCTCTCTTCTTCTTTTTTTATACAAAGAACATGTATAGAAAAAACAATTTTGAAATCCCATCTGGGTATACAAATGAGCAATTCCAAGAACCAATAACAAATGCGCGCACAACCACACTTGTTGTGCACGACCACACTTAATTGAGCACCCATTCCCAAAACAATTCCAAAGCTCCAAAATTTCCTAAGGTAGGAATAATCATGGTTTTTCAGGCTAAGGGCTTGTAATGAG
>Ga0209589_1010174_pt1 | contig 13802 bp, 9 predicted proteins | sample CowpeawhiteBW_FD_187525 | JGI IMG/M metagenome (GOLD analysis project Ga0209589, IMG submission 187525) | Root nodule microbial communities of legume samples collected from California USA - Cow pea white BW (SPAdes) (version 2) | ecosystem: Host-associated > Plants > Roots > Nodule | place: USA...
AAGGCTTGGTTCGAAAAGAAAGGTGAGCATAATGCTTACGTATGTTTTGAATCAAACTTAACTGAAGTTCCCCATAATACGTGGTGGATTGATTCTGGATGTACGACTCATGTTTCTAATGTGATGTAGGGATTTCTTACAACCCGAACCATAAACCCAAATGAGAAGTTTGTCTTCATGGGCAATAAAGAGAAAGTTCCAGTGGAAGCGGTTGGGACTTATCGTCTAATCCTCGACACTGGATATCACTTAGACCTTATGGATACTTTTTATGTACCTAGTATCACTAGGAATTTAATTTCTTTGTCTAAGCTTGATATTGCTGGATATTCTTTTAAGTTTGGGAATGGTTGTTTCAATTTGTTTAAGTGTACTTTTATGATTGGATCTGGTACACTTTATGATGGTTTATATAAATTGAATTTGGATAATTTATATGTTGAAACTCTTATGACTTTGCATCACAATGTTGGCACTAAACATAGTTTAGTGGATGAACGATCTGCTTACTTGTGGCATAAACGTTTAGGACATATTTCCAAAGAAAGAATGCAAAGATTAATAAAGAATGAAATCCTTCCAGATTTGGATTTTACTGATCTGAATGTGTGTGTGGATTGTATTAAAGGTAAACAAACAAAACACACAAAGAAAGGAGCCACGAGAAGCACTTAGCTTCTTGAAATCATACACACCGATATATGTGGTCCATTTGAAGTAAATTCTTTCAGTAAAGAGAAGTACTTCATCACCTTTATTGATGATTTTTCACGTTATGGACATGTCTATCTACTGCATGAGAAATCTCAATCAGTGAATGCCTTGGAAGTTTATATAAATGAAGTGGAAAGACAATTAGACAGAAAGGTGAAAATCATAAGGTCTGCTAAAGATGGTGAGTATTATGGAAGATATGATGAAAGTGGACAACATCCTAGTCCGTTCGCTAAGTTCCTTGAGAGACGTGGTATTTATGCTCAATACACAATGCCAGGCACACCACAACAAAACGGTGTATCAGAAAGGCGTAATCAAACCTTACTGGATATGGTTAGGAGTATGTTAAGTAATTCATGTTTACCTGTATCATTGTGGATGTATGCTTTAAAGACTTCCATGTATTTGAATTGTGGACGAGTAGGAAACCCAATTTGAGACACCTACATGTTTGGGGTTGTCTGTAACATCCCTACTGGAAATTACTTGGTTTAAATAAATCAATATATAATTAATAATAAAGGAGTTCAAATGTTGCACTTCACTACTCCCAAAACGCGGGAAAATTTATCACAATAATAAAAGCACCATAAATTTAAAGAAATTAAATAAAACTTTTATTACAATTTCCAAAATCTAACAAGACAATGAAAACCCTTAGAATTTTCATAAATCATAATCCCCATAGTAGCCCTCTCTCCGTCTCAGGGGTTAGCAGCATCACCTGTATCATCAACTACAAACGTGTAAAGAGTTACATGATCATCGCCACACACAAACAGAAAGGGTGAGCTCAGCAAAATATGAGAAACATAACAATTAAATAATACAATTACACATAATTATATTCTCAAAGTTAGACCCTAATCACATCTTTAATACCATCAAGGCTTTTAACTTCCAATTTAATCAACAAAGTTAACCATGGACTCAGGATTCATGATGCTCACACGAATCTGCCCGCTCGTGGTCCTGCCTCTACGAACCTCCCCGCTCGTAGTCCTAATCTACGGACCTACCCGCCCGTAGTCCAACACATGTGATCCTCCAGCTACGTACCTCCCGCACGCAGCATCTCTCAATTGTGAGTACAGAACATACGAACCTACCTCGCTCGTATCCTCATAGGAGAGTAATAGAGTATGAACCTCCCCGCTCATACCATCACATGTCAACCTCCATCCATGAACCTACCCGCTCATGGCACAACATCTCCTGATCCACATTCGCATCAAAGCGCACAACAGTACACACAAACTGCACTAGACTCACTTGGGCAAGAAGCCTTAACTTAAGCGACCAGACCTGTCTCGTTCAAGCTAAGCTTCCTCGCCTGAGCGAGCGTGCTACCAACATTACGTACTAAGTCTCGCTTAGGTGAGCTCATCTCGTCTGGGCGAGGCCTCTCTTCGCTCAACACAACCTCTCTCGCCTAGGTGGCCAAAACAGCAGAACACACATGCATCTACCCCGATCTCTCGCTTAGGCGAGTACCTCTCGCCTGAGCGAGGGACTTTGTCGCTCAAAACATGGTTTCCTCGCCTGGGCGAGACCCTCGAGCACAACCTCACCTTTTCGCGAATCCTCGCCTAGGCGAGCTGCTCTCACCTGAGCAAGATGTGCAGACACAACCCAAAATTTCTTTCCTGCTATTCTCGCCTAGGCGAGCCTAGATAGCTTGAGCGAGAATAGCACTTATCCCCCTTGTAATGCACGCAAAAACCTATCTCGACATGCCCAAAACCCCATTCTACTATGCCAAACAAATCATCTCAGGTTACAACATTATGTGCATGATTTGGACACCAATTAGTCACCCAAAAGTACAAAATCAAACCTTACACATCATCAGTACATAACTCCATAGTTTCCATACAAACCCATAAGGGTTTTATCACATTACAACAAAACAACCCCACACCCCAATTCACAGCATGTTGTCAAACAATTCATAGGGCAAAAGGTACATAATTACTGCACATTACACTATACACGAAATTCATCTCAATAAACATATAGTTGCATAGAAAAGGAGCTCCCCTAACTTGTGAATCTTTGCTTCAAAAGGTTGCCTAACCTTGGCTTTGTGATAGCTAGAACCCTCCCTTTTTGCTCTCTCAACCACCACTGCTTTGCTCTGAATCCCAATTCGCTTTCTCACTCAAAATTCGTGATCCTTTCTCACTCTAATTTTTCAGACTTCCAAAACCCTTCTAATTGCCTAACCCTCCCTTTTTATATGGCTCCTAATTGTGGTAAAAAGAAATAAAACGAAAATTGGCTTTTTAATGTCTATTATTACCTTTCATGAGCCATTATGGACTGTTTTTCCAAATCCCTTGGCTGCCCATTACCTCTAGGGCTTTCCCACCCTTTCACATTCAGACCACAAGTATTATTAGCAAAAATAAAAAGATTAAGTTGTTCTCATCAAGGTTTGAACCCACAACCCATCAATTACCAAGTCAATTGCACAACCAATTCAACCAATTCACATTTGTGATAATTCCTAAAATTTTAGGATTATATTATGACATCTAGCATTCAAATATACTAACGAAATAATGCATAAATTAAAATAACACACAAAGACATACATAAGACTCAAAGCCAAGTCCTCTCACACAGTTAAAGTACTTTCAACCACTTGAGCTAATACTTTTCCACATTACAACAATTAACATTAAGTGTCATAAAGGCTTCCACTACCCGCATTTATTAAATACTTATTAATTTAATTATTTAAATTTCTCGGGTCTTACATTGTCAAGCAGAAGTAAGAATATACAATTCGCAAGAAAAGAAACTGGATGAAAGAACAATCAGTGGATTTTTCATTGGTTATCTAGAAAAATCAAAAGGGTATATGTTTTATTGTCCTACCCATAGTACAAGAATCGTTGAAACTGGAAATGCTCGGTTCAATGAGAATGGTGAAACCAATGGGAGTGAAACTTCATGAAATGTGGAGATTAAGGAAGTTAGAGTACAAGTTCTTATACCTAGTACTTCTTTATCAAGAGTTGTTGTTCCACATGTTGTAGAAACTCACAACAATCAAGAAGAACAACAAATTAATGATTTCGAGGTTAACAATGAGCCAATAGTAGAACAACCATAAGAAATAGTATTAAGAAGATCTCACAAAGATAGAAAGTCTGCTATTTCGAATGACTATGTGGTTAATCTACAAGAGTTAGAAAATGACTTAAGTATTGATAATGATCCAATTTCTTTTTCAGAAGCCATTAATGGTGATAATTCTGATAAGTGGTTAGATTCCATGATAGATGAGCTTAAATCAGTGGTACATAATAACGTATGGGACCTTGTGGAATTGCCAGAAGGATGCAAGAGAGTTGGGTGTAAATGGGTCTTTAAGACTAAGCCTGACTCTCAAGGCAATATTGAACGTTATAAGGCTCGTCTTGTTGCCAAAGGTTTTACTCATAAAGATGGCATTGACTATAAGGAAACATTTTCGCCTGTTTATAAGAAAGATTCTTTTAGAATTATCATGGCATTAGTAGCTCATTATGATCTTGAGTTGCATCAAATGGATGTTAAAACTGCTTTTCTGAATGGGGATTTAGAAGAGGATGTCTATATGGACCAATCGGTGGGGTTCGCTGAAGAAGGAAAGGAACACATGGTGTGTAAACTTAAGAGATCGATATATGGACTTAAGCAAGCTTCTCGACAATGGTATCTAAAGTTTAATGATACTATTGTGTCCTTTGGATTTAAGGAAAACATTGTTGATCGGTGTATATATCTAAAGGTCAGTGGGAGTAAGTTTATATTTCTGATTTTGTATGTTGATGATATCTTGCTTGCGACTAATGATCTTGGTCTATTAAGTGAGACTAAGAGATTTCTCTCTAATAACTTTGAAATGAAAGATATGGATGAGGCATACTATGTGATAAGAATAGAAATATTTCATGACAGATCACAATGACTGTTAGGTTTGTCTCAGAATGCATATATTAATAAAGTTTTAGAGAGATTCAGAATGAATAAATGTTCAACATCTCCCATTCCAATACAGAAAGGAGACAAGTTCAGTCTCATGCAATGTCCAAAGAATGATTTGGAATGGAAACAGATGGAAAATATCCCTTATGCATCTGTTGTTGGAAGTTTGATGTATGCTCAAACATGTACAAGGCCAGATATTAGCTTTGCAATTGGTATGCCTGGTAAAGACCAAAGTAATCCAGGACTGGAGCATTGGAAAGCTGCAAAGAAAGTTTTAAGATACCTACAAGGAACAAAGAATCACATGCTTACTTATAGAAAATTTGATCACCTTGAGGTGATAGGTTATACAGATTCAGACTTTACCAGTTGTGTGGATACAAGAAAGTCTACATTTGGTTATGTGTATCTTTTAGTCGGAGGAGCGATTTCATGGAAAAGTGCGAAGCAGTCTGTCATTGTTGTATCCACCATGGAAGCTAAATTTGTGGCATGCTTTGAGGCCACAGTTCAAGCTAATTGGTTGCAAAATTTTATTTCAGGACTTGGAGTAGTCGACAGTATTTCCAAGCCACTGAAAATTTATTGTGATAATTCTGCAGCAGTCTTCTTTTCTAAAAACGACAAGTATTCCAAAGGTGCTAAGCATATGGAGTTGAAATACTTTGCCGTTAAAGAAGAAGTTCAGAAACGTATAGTGTCAATAGAATATATTAGCACATATCTTATGATTGTTGACCCTTTAACAAAAGGGTTACCGCCCAAATTGTATGTTGGTCATGTAAAGAATATGGGCATTATGTCTACTAGTGAATGTTAAATGTTGAATGTTAATGTTTTTAATGTTTATGTGACACTCTGAGCTCCCTAATATATAAATTTTTGAAATCTGTGTTTTCTTCTTTATGTTTATGCATGCAAATTATGAGGAAGAAAACAAATTATGTTATATTATTGCTTTGTAAAATGACATTATGTTTGAACCCATTATGGACTTCTCATTTTAAGGTCATATTAAGGAGAAAGGGATGATATAGTAGTACATGGAAGAGATCATGTCGACCGAATGATGTGTGACCGCCATGACTCTTATTATTTCTGTATCTTTAATTATGAATAATGATGGAACCAATTTATAAGGTCTTTTAATGCGCATTATGTTTATGTATTAAATCACATAATGTTATGACATCATATGAGTCAAGTGGGAGAATGCTAAAATTAATTGACGAATTAATTCTATTAGTGACTCATTTGAAATATTATGATGGGCTCAATTGTGATTTAATAAAATTTCAAGACCTATTGATTATTATTATGGGAAGTGATAATATAATAAAATAAAGATAAAGATAAAATAAAAACCAATTTGATGGATGTTGCTTTATAAAAGGGATTGGGATTTTGTCTCTAACCATAAGGTTTTTTTCACAGTAACCCATCAAGAAAGTGTGAGAAGAGAAAGAAAGACAAAGAGATAGATTGGGTAACGGTGGTTGAAGAACACACATGATTATAAATTGAAGAACGCATATTCACATAGGATCTCTCATGGATCAAGGTTAGTGTTCTATCATGTTTATCGTGTAAGAATCCTAAATTCTAAAGATCCTTAATTAATTTTACATTAAATTCTATTAGGACTAGTTATTATCATTTATATTTTAAAAAAAATATTTTCGGAAACAATTTTGAACCGATAATATTTTTTGCAATTGGAAAGGAGAAATTAAATCTCATATATACAAAATCTTAAAATATGTTGTGTTAGGTTTAATAACACATAGAAACTATACAATAATATTCTATCTATTTTATATTTTTTATGGTTAAAAATAATTTATATTGATTATTGATTATCCTAACAATTTACTCTTGTTTGAATAGACTCTATATGGAAACCTCCTATAACATGAGAATTTTCATATATTTTATCAAGTATCAATAACACTTAACTTTTGATTTGATGTTAAAATCTGTATAAACTCTCACTATTTTATATTTTTGGTATAGTGTATAAATGAAACTTGTAATATCACTAAACCTTTTAACTTAATAGTTAATACTTAATTTTACATGATCAACTCAATGCTAGCCATTTCCAGGTAGGGAAGTTATGGCTTACTCATGTTTTTCGTTTTTCCCTTTTGTTCAGCTGTTATTTGAGGTTATGTGGTTGGTGTGATGTTATGATAGCTGTGAACATATGAGCATGTTGGTTTGGACTGGTGTGGGTAACTGTTGCAGGAAAACAGTGGCGAGATCTGATAATCTCGCCCAAGCGAGCCAGTCTCGCCTAGGCGAGATAGGCAGGGGCTCGCCCAGACCCTTTTCACGCGAGGGGTCGCTCAGGCGACCAACTCAGTTTTTGACCGAGCGAGCATCTCGCTCAGGCGAGGAGAGGATCGCCTAAGCGAGAATGCGTGGAGGTTGCTATTTCTGGGTGTCGAACTCTCGCCTAGGCGAAGGGAGCTCGCCTGAGCGAGAGACCCTCTCGCTTGAGCGAGGCCCTTCAGCCTGAGCGAAGAGTTGGGCGAGTGCGCGTTATGGTGTGGTGTTTTACTTCTATTCTTGGATATTTGGCTTGTTTATGAGTGAATTATTATATATTGGTTTGAAGGGAAATGAATATGCATGTTTAGAAGGGTGCATGGGTTGTGAATGATGAATTTGAATGAATTTGACATGTTAAAATCATGAGATGGTTGGTTATGAAAGTGGCATGATAATGAGATGTGCTGGGATTCGGTATCCATGGATGGAGTATGATGAGTTGGTATGGGTTTGATCTGAAACATGAGAAGGACCAGTAACAAAGGTCGACATAATTTTGTACATGTATGATAAAAGCTTTATTGATTGTTTGGATATGATTGGTCTATGTCAGTGCGTAATTCCTTGAAATCTCTAGGTGAGATTTCAGGGGCGTGCTTCAGTGGTCGGGACGTAATTCCATTGCCCCCTGTTAGTGGGTGTCCATGGTGGTGCCCCATCTATATAGTCTGGTAAGGATTCAAGGTAAGGTTGCATCCTGACACTCTGAGGGGTCAGTTAGTCTCACTTAAAGCGGACTGACTCCTGTGATGAGAGTAGCAGGAGGCTTGAAACTCATTAAGCGCTAACCTTGTGTGTAGGGAAACTGATTCATTGTAACACTTATAACACATAGCTCGGGGGTGAGCAGAGGTATACACCACAAGTGCAAGCATCCGTTGAATTCGACCAGATTGTATGTATCCGGATGAGTCGAGTCGAGTCTTAGTGTATTGGTTTGAGAGTCATAACATGCTTGGGTGTTTTGTGTATTGTTGACTGTGAAAGTGTATTAGATTGCATGATGGAATTATTTTGTGCTCTAGCTTACCCTACTTTTATTGTTGTGTGTTCTGCTGTGTGGTACTCTCTTTTGCGATGATCATCAACTTGTTGATGTGAGCAGATGCGAGGAACACCCGTGGTCAACAGGGAGGTGATGGTTTCGCTGCTTAGCCTTTGGATTGGCTTCTGCCTTTGGGCTTTTCATTTGGGGCTAAGGCCCATGTATTGTTTCCCCTGGGGATTTGTTTAAGTCTTTATCTCTCTTGCTTTACTTGGTACCTGACATCATGGTGTGCCAATTTTATTCGTCCTTTAAGTATGGGATATATGTATGAGTGACGTCATACTATTTTATTCTCGCTTCTTATATTATTCTATGTGACATATCCTTTATTTATCTTTATTAAATAAATGGGGTGTTATAATTCATCTGTGTGTCTTTGTACATGTTTAAAGCAACATTTCAGATAATGTGTTAAAAAACTAATATAAAAAAAAAAAGATGTAGAAGCTATAAAAAGCTGCTTCTAGTTGTGAAACACGTTACATAAGTAAAATCCAACATGCGCGTAATATTTGTAGGGGTTAGAGTGGTAGGGATGAATTTACATAGCAGCCGGAAAATAATCTAATTCTAATCTTCAAAATCACTTTTTGTTGGGAAAATGGTAAGTTGAACATTTTGGAGAGTGTTGTCACCTAACAAAACGGGAAGAGGCAGGAAATGATCTTGATAACCAAAAGTGCTTCATCCTTATTATTAAAACAAATACCCCATAGCATGGAAAGTGCATCAAAGCCACAGCCAAGTACCTGAAATTGAACCTCATGCATTACGTTAATGACTCTATTTTTCTCATATGTTCAATTTTTTTTAGGGTTAAATATGTTTTTGGTTCTCAAGTTTTAGTAAAATTTGAAATTAGTCACTCTTCAAAATTTTTGATCAATTTAGTCATTCATTGTGAATTTAGTTCTTTTAACTAAATTTTGTTAAGTTTATCTGACGTGTCAAGTGCATTTCATGATAGTATTTGAATTGTTTTCCACCGTTTGACACATTTTCGCTTTAATGTTAACTCAAATATTATCATAAAATGTGTTTAAAATGTCAAATAAACTTAACAAAATTTGGTAAAAAGAACTAAATCCATGCATTTCTAAAAATGAAAGACTAAATTGGTATAAAATTTTGAAGAGAGACTAATTCAAAAATTCACTGAAAGTTGAAGGACAAAAACATATTTAACCCTTTTTTTTATTAACTATTTTAAGCTTTATGAAGCAATGAGAATAAAATTATTTGAACAATTGTAAAAAATAGATTTTGAGAACATACAATAAGGGTGCATACGAAGATGATAGATCAAGGAAGGGATAGGGCCACCTGTAACAGAGGTTGTTAAGTTATTATGAAAGGAACAATTAATTCTCTTGGACTAAAAAATGACTCATAAATGTTAACAAAAAGAATGATTCATAAAACAAGGTTTTACCAAAGTGTGACGCAAACATGGATGATCCACTGAAAAATCACAAAACTAGCCGTCCACAACACAAAATATGCAAATCGAAACATTGGAAATCTCTGCACTTGTTAACAATACAATACTTGTGTTATTCTTCAATTATATTTCAAGTTTTAAATCACATATATGTGTAATCAAGCATTACATAAATATATTCCTCATTCATACTCTAACATAAACGAGAGAATGATACAAACAAAAATTGTTTAAATTTTGTCCTAAACAGTATTAATAATTATTTTGGGTGATTAATTAATGGGGGTGGTTGAAAACATATTCAGAATCATTAATATTTACAGAACATTTTTTAAAAAGAGTAAAATTAACTTAATGATTTGATTCAAATAAAAGAAATGTGTATAAACCAAAAACTCACCATGCAATTCAATGATGTGTCACCGAGGAGGAAAAGCGCATTAATTGAGTGCATACAAAAAACCAACTGCAAAATGAGGAAAAAGCAAATTTTTTCAGATGAAAAAAAGACCAACTTAGCAGTTATAATTTAATATTTTATATGTTTGGACCATCTTCTTAATTAAAAAAAAATGAATTTTTGTATAGATAAAATTAATTTATGTATAAGTTAACTTATAAAAATTTCTTTATTTTTAACTTGTATATATGAGAAAACTAATTTCTTGAAAAAAAATCCTGCAAACAAATCCAATATTTATTTACCCTCAAAACCCATCGATTTATGCACCCTAATATGCTATAACATAAATAAAGTATTTCCACTAACACAATCATGGTGATCTTAACAATTAACATGATAAGAAAAGTATAAAAGGAAATTAATAATTAATTTAATTAATATTAAAAAATATCTTTATTTGTTTAGTATTGAAGGAGAAGTAATAATATTTATGTGAAGCAAGGTAAAGTTCAAACAATCTCCAACAATTTTTATGACATTTGAACAATTTGGAAGGAGAAAGGATAAATGAGAGAGAAAGAAGAATGTTGATTATACTTACAAAATCAACACTATAATCTTTGTAGGAGGACAAACGAGGATAAAGGATGAACCAGAACACTGAATCAGTTAACACTACAGCACCTGCACAAGTCTATATATTTAAAAGAAAATGAAAAACAAAATCAAATTAACCACACAACAAAACCAAATTTTGTTTCAGCATTCATAACTCATCCCCAGTTAAAGAAAAACAAGAAACAAATATTCTAAATTCTCCTCTGATATACAGTTTCCAAACTAATTTTCTGCCTGTAAAAGAATAAAAAGAAACATTTTTTAATTTTTGAGATATTATGTTTCTTTCATTTTTTCTTTTCTTTTTAGGTGTATTAATGATTAAAGAAAAATATAACTTTACCCTCAAACACATATGAGTTAAGCATTTCTTACCTACTATGGAGAAAAAAGGGAAAGAAAGGAAAATGAATATAAAATAAAGTGTTTTCATAATTTGTTTGATAAGGAAAAAAAAGATGAAAAAAAGGTTAAATATCAGTCCCCATTACCTGAAATATAATTTGAAAAACGTAACCCCATAAAGAAGCAATCTTTCTATCATGAGTACCAATGCCAACTTCTGCATCTAAAGAAGGACCATTCACTCTGATTTTTTCTTGTTTCAGGGAACATCCATATAAGGAGAAATATGATCCAAGCTGAAAATCAATTTCAGATAACAAATAACCCAATCACATAAGATATGAATTAAAGAGAAAAAAAAAAAAAAACAACTACATGCATTTTCAATTTTTCCTGCTAAAATTTTCTGCTACAATTTATCGGAGCCGAAAATGTAAAGCTTTACCCCAAAGTAAATAGTGACCAATGTAAAGGTCCATCTGCTCAGCACAAGAAATAAAAAAAGATACCATTAGAATATTTATAAAAGCAACAGTTTATTACAACTAACAATAGTTTAATCCTTCTGGGTTCGAAAAAATTTAAATTTGGTTTTGGTTCTCTAAAGGGTATTTTGTAATAGTTTATAACCACTGTTAAATGTTAACTATGATTATTTTTAAACATAAAAAGTTACATCTTTTTTAAACCAGAGATGACAGATTTTGTGAGGAACATTTTCATGTTAAGAGATAAAATTAAAGTAGCTTACTGAGTGTAGAAGTAAAATATGCCTGCTCCATCAGAAGCAACACTGGCAATGATCAAAGCCAAAAGCACAATAAAGCAAATTACTCTATAAATTAGCAGCCATGAAGGATCAATTCCTATGAGACAAGTGTTCCATGCCTCATCTTCATGTAACAATCCAGCTTCTTCTCCTTCACTTTCTTCTCCACTGTTTGATCTTGATTTGTTGAATCCTTCATACTTGAATATCAAGAAAAATGCTAGAGCCATGGATCCTAAAATCCATAGAGCACAAAGTAAGAACCTCCAATTCAACCAGTAACTTAAGGCAGTGGTGTCTCTACTCATGGTGGGTTGCCATGAGTGGCTAGAAGGCCAGGATAAGAAACTCATTAGATATGTTCAATTGCTTCAGAAATAAATGTTTCTTCTTGATGAGTTTCTTAGAACACTAGGCACAGTGGTGGAGGCTCGTGCATTGGATCACCCTTTTCAACTATAACATTCAGTTCTAACTGCAACACTGCAACAACATTATAAAATGGATGAGAACTTCAAAAATTCTACAAAGAAATAAAAAAGATAATGATAGAGGACTAAAACTCATACATAAAGAATTCAAGGAGTCTATGTGTATCAGATAAAGCAGCATTGAACATGCATGCATGCAAACAGAAAATGGGAAATAAAAAACATGGATTGTGTACCTCTAGCACATTGTTAGAAAAGAATGTAGTATCAGGTACTTCACAAAGTAATGCTATGAGAACTGAAGCAGAAGTTTGACATGAGTATTGTTGTTGAGAAATTTGAAAGTGAGGTGGGATGAGAAAGAATGAGTGTAAGCTAAGGTGAGATAGATAAGAAGATTGATGATGAATTTTTTTGAAGGCAATAAAATGTAGATTCCTTACTTGAGATGGGTTCATCCCGGTGTCCCAAAAGTTCATTACTTGATCCAATTGAAGAAAGAACAAAATAAAATAGGTGTGGCACTCACTGTTTACAAGTAAAATTTGGAGGGCAGAAGATGCTTTGCTTTATTCTTTTATCTGAGTGCAGAAGGAATTTGATGACTGTGTAAGAAGAGCATATTACTTAACAGAGGAAGGGAAATAGAGCAGACAAAAACAATATACGCTTTTCATAGCATTTCCTACTTTTTCTTAAAGCTAAATTAAGTTTGAAGCTTCAGGTTTTTGTATTGAATCTTTGAGTCATTCATTGCGTATTTGTGAATGTGATGTGCCTATTTTATTCGTTTACGTGTGTTTGAGTTTGGTCAGTCTTTCATTCGGAACGAGTAAAGTTCTCGTGAAGAGAATAAACTGGTTAGTTTAGAACATCAATTTTGAATGACACAGTACAATTTTTTAACTAAAACTTCCTATGGGTTGAAATTCTTTCAAAGCCTTTGGGAATTAAAAGTTATTTACAAGTCTATTACAGCTACATAGTATTTTCTGGCCACTATTTCAGTGTATATAAAATTACTTGTTTCATCTTACCGAAATAAAAAAAAAAAAAATCATTTCGTTAGCTAAGAGCTTACTCAAATATTTAACACAATAAAAGTTTAAATAACTAATAAAGAAAAAAATTCATTTATATTTATACCCTCACATTTAAAATTTGAAATGCGTAGAAATATTGTTTTATAACGTTTTAATGCGCTCTCGTGTGGATTTTTTTGAGAAAAAGCCTTTTAATTTTTTAACCAGTATTCTTGAAGTATGGCGTATTGAGAAAAAAAAAAAAAATATATATATATATATATATATATATATATATATATATATATATACTAACATAAACACAGGCGCTATCGTGCCTGTGTGTATATTTTTTAAATATACATGATATTATATTAGTAAGTGATAATATTGAAATATTATTAAGTTGTTATATAAACTAAAATGATATTTATTAAAACTAAAGTGAAATATATCATAACAGATGAAAGAATAACTATTGATAAATAAAAAAGAAAAAAAGAAGCAAAGATAACCAAATTTATAAAAAGCTTATGAAAATAACGGTCAATTTTTAAAAATTTAATAAATTATTATATTTAAAGGATAAAATTGGTATTTTAAAACGTGGACACAAAAAAGAAAATCTTCTTTATATATATATATATATATATATATATAGATGGCAAATAAACCCGTGCCCGTGTGTATCAC
>Ga0209589_1010177_pt1 | contig 13800 bp, 7 predicted proteins | sample CowpeawhiteBW_FD_187525 | JGI IMG/M metagenome (GOLD analysis project Ga0209589, IMG submission 187525) | Root nodule microbial communities of legume samples collected from California USA - Cow pea white BW (SPAdes) (version 2) | ecosystem: Host-associated > Plants > Roots > Nodule | place: USA...
GACTATCGTTGTTCAAAGGCTAATGCTAGGCAAGCATGTTTGTTCTACTGTAACTTGTGTTGTGACAAGTGTTTGTGTGTTCCATCAGGAACATTTGGTAATAAGGAAGAATGTCCATGTTATAACACCTGGAAAAATAAGGAAGGAAAACCTAAGTGTCCTTGATTTAGTTTCGATTCTTTTTATCAACTTTAATGTTATACTTTAATTTTCTTGATATCTATGGTATTGTACCTCAATAATTAAATAAATGGTTGTGCTTCTTTTACTTTTCATCCATCTCTTCTTTATAATGTACTATAATCTTTTATATTTACATTAGTATGTACATGTCAATATTACTTTACATGAATTATGTAAATGGTGCGAAATTTAATTATGTATTTAAAATTATTTTTAAAATGTATTTTCATATGACATATTTTCATTGAAACTAAAATTAATTAATTAATATGTTATGTAATTCTTGTAAAATTTAAACGCCAATGTTAAGATAATAATTGATTGATAATGTAAAGCACTAAATGATTATTAATGGAAAATTATTTAATACTTTCTTCCCTTTTTAATAGTCCGATTTTCAAGTTTAATAAAATATCGATTTTTTTTTCTGTTATAGTTACTCTTCATTTCATTTTTAATTATGTTTCATATGTATGCTTACTATTATATGAAAATAAAAAAGACTGAAAGTAAAGAATTATAGGTATTTTCATAAAACGAAGCAACTTCTTAGATTTCATAAAATATTTGTTCATGCTGTTCAAATTTATTATGATTTTGACGGGAAGTTCGTTAACTGGGTGAGAATAAGAGCAAATGATATTTGCTATTGGGTATGAAAATTTAAATAAAGACGAATATATATATATATATATATATATATATATATATATATATATATATATATATATATAATGTTTCCATCTTTATTTTCGTTTTTTTAAATGTCTTCGTTCTCATTTTTATCTTTGTTTTAAATTATTAAATTTCTTGTATAATTTAACAAACTTATTTTTCTATTTTATTATGTCCTTAGTTTCATTTTATTTGAAAAAATCTCTTTTCTTACTATTGTCACACAATTTTTTATTATCTTTCTTAACTCATGTTCAACTTGTTTAATGTCCACAAAATACACTCTTTCTTATAATCTTAATTATTTGTTTTTTATTAAGTAATTTTATTTAAATGGTGTATTTCATTTTGAGAAAATTTAACTTTCAAATAGATTTTAAAATATATATTATTATTTTTCTCATTTTTATTATTTTTATATATTATTTTTTCACATAACTTAGTTTTAATTGTTCAATTGTGTAAATTTCTATGTTAAAGTAATTGTGAGATCTTCACCGATAATTGTGAGAAATAAAAGTAATATACTAAAAATTTATATATTTAATAAATTTCACTAATACAATCAAGATGAATACATCGCACATGTATAAAGGATTATCTTGTTCTTTCAAATTCTTTAACTCATCAATAATTGAATCAGAACTAAAATTTGTGCTATTTATTTTTCCATAAAAATAATCAGACTATCGTAAAAAAATTCATTTTCCATTTTATTTCACAATATACCTTTGTTTCTTAAAAATTATGTTTAAGACTAAAAAATATTTAACCATATTCGATCACAATTAAAAACTAATTTTGAAAAAACACATAGTGCATTACTTTTTCTTTTATATTCATAAAAATAATATACAAAAGAATTATGAGATAAAAATTAAAATTAATTATTAAACTAATATTTCTCGATCAAACCAAACAAAAAAAAAATATCTTTTTTCTTCAAAAATGAAAGAAAATAAATGAAAAATTAAAGCAAGACAATGAGAGGGAAAATAACAATATTTTAATAATTATTTTATTTTTTATTATATTTAATTTTATATTTTATTATTATTAAATGTTATTTTTTATAAAAAAAGGTAAAAAATACTTAATTAAATTTTTTCATTAATTTTCAATATTTTTAATATATGCTACATTTAATTTAAAAAATTTTAGGAACCATGGTATCTTACCCCTTCTATAATTTGGCTCTGGATATATCCTTTTGATATTGAAACGTGTTTCTTTGCTATAACTTTATACACGAATTACTATTACCTTTCAGAGTGCAAATATATTAGACCATCAAAATCTCATTAAAGATGAGTCTTGATATAAATTTTAAGTTTGAGCCTAAGAAACTTTTAGGTTTCACGAGCAACTTATTTGAATATATTACTTTTAAAACATCAATAAATTATACAATTAAAAATCGACATATAAATCTATTATTAAAGGTTTTTTATAAATCTTAGAATTAAAGTGAAGATACGTTGAAATAATGAAAACGTCTAACAACTTGTTAAGTGTAACATCACATTTTACCATCTTAAAATTGATAAATAGAATACTTCATTATAATATTTAAAATAGGTAATGCAATGTTTAAAGTATATTAATACAGTTTTATTGAAGATAAGACTATAAAAATATATCATGTACAAAAATATATATGTGAGCAGACTGGACATGGGCTCGATAGTGTCCCAATAAGAAACCAGCCGGTGGCTGTCTAGCAAAGAAGCCAATAGGATAGCGACCAAGATCGCTGGGGCATGTTTTTGCACTGACTACCATTGAGGCGACTCAGTCAGGTAATCTGGTGCAGAACACTTGCTTGCCTTTTGATTATACTGTGGTGGTGTTTTTGACTCAAGAGTTACCCATTCATTCGTATCCATTGAATGTGTGAGGAGGCCCGAACTTGTGATTCGAGAGTTAGGGTGCGAGTTAATAGTCGCGACGCCAACATCTGGACAGGTATCCACCAATTCTGTTTGTGTGGGATACCCTACAAAAGTGGCAGGTCGCAGGTTCAAGGTGAATCTCATATGCTTATCGATGGAGGGTCTGGACGTGATTCTAGGGATGGACTAGCTATCCAACAACCACATTGTTATCAATTGCAGACTGCACAAAGTAGTGTTCCCAAATACAGAAGGACTGGAGATGATATCATTTAACCAGGAGATGATATCGTTTAACAAGGTGATGAAGGAGATAAAAGCTAGAGCTACTTGCTTTATGATAGTGGCTTAGGCAAAAAAGAGGAGTACAACTGAGTAGATCAGAAGCATACCATTGGTGGATGAGTATGCAAATGTCTTTCTAGATGAGATTCCAGAACTACTACCAAGTAGGGATGTGGATTTCACTATTGATCTCATCCCTGGAGCTGGCCCAATATCGATGGCACCATATCAGATGGCACCAGCAGAGTTAGCTGAACTACAGAAGAAAATTGAGGATTTGCTTGAGAAAAAGTTCATCTGACCGAGTGCATCACCATGGGGAGCACTGGTGTTGTTAGTGAAGAAGAAGGACGACATCTCCACACTGTGTGTTGACTACCGTTAGTTGAACAAGCTGACCATCAAGAACAAGTATCCACTGCCGAGGATTGATGACTTGTTGGATCAACTAACGGGAGTAGTGGTGTTCTCTAAGATTGACTTGAGGTTTGGATATCATTAGATCTTAGTCAAGCGAAAGGATGTGCAAAAGACAACCTTCAGGTCACGATATGGACACTATGAATATGTGGTGATGCCATTTGGAGTGACAAATGCTCTTGCCATATTCATGGACTACATGAACAAGATCTTCCGGTCGTACTTGGATCAGTTTGTCGTAGTGTTCATTGACAACATACTAATATATTCAAAGAGTCGAGAAGAACACGCGGATCATCTGAGAGTGGTGCTAGCAGTTCTTAGAGAGTTAAGATTTATCATGAAACATGAATTGGTTGAATGGTTGTGTACCAATGGACATTGGCATGGTTATGGGTTCGAATCTTGGTAGATCCAAATTAAACTTTTTTTTTGCCAAAATTTTCGTTGGTATGAATGTGAAAGGGCAAAGAAACCCTAGTTGATAAGGGAACAACCAAGAGAGGCTGAAAAACAACTCATAATGGTCCTTGAATGGCAATTACAATCACCATTAAATCAAATTTCGTTTTTGGCTATTAACCACCATTAAGACCTAATTAAAAGGCCAATTAGAGTTGAGAAGGAGGGTTTTATGAGTCTCCCATTGTAGAGAACTATGAGGAGAGAAAAATTAGAGTGTGCACTGTGCTAATTTAGTGAGAAGGAAAGTTGAAATGGGAAGCTCTAGGAGATCATTTTATCAAGGAAGAAGCCAAGAATCTTTAAGCTTTGGCAAGCATATCCAGGTTAGGGGAGTTGGACTCCATTCCTTTTAAATTGTATCATTTAATTGTATGAATTGCATGTATTCTGGATGATTTAATATTGCTTAAGTTATGAAATTGCGAAATTCTGGAAATTTTTCAGAAATCCCCAAGCGGGCCTTCAATGCCGTTAGGCGACTCATCTTACTTCGTGTGCTGCCATGTGACACATCCCTTATCACCCAATTTCTGGGTTTTTGAATGAAATGCCTAGCGGTGATGATCACCCGCCAGGCTACGCGAGCCAAACTGGTTCAATTTTAATGTTTTGAGCTCTTTGGGCTATTTTTGATAGGTGGAAAAGGTGTTTTAATCATAGATTGATTAAATGGGAAGGGATTATGGTGAAATTTTAGTATGATGCGAAATAAATTAATAAAAATGATAGATGTGCATATTAGGGTTTGATCATTTGGGGATTTACGTTTTGGAGTAAATTACATAGACAAAAATAATGTGATTTTATGTACTGGAGGCCTAATATACAATTGGTAATTATAAACGGATAATAGAAGGGTATTGAGTGGAAAATTGATAAACCGGTATGAGTTGTGTGTGATTAGAATTCGCACAGGGTGCATAACCAAATCTAGAATTGTGTAGAAAGTGATGCACCACCTGGCGGCTCATAACTTGCCGCCAAGCGACAATGATGAATTAGATTTTAGAGATTAAATCTGTGTGGCTCGAGTTAAAGGTCTATGAAGGGGATTCAGGTTGAATTAAATAGGAGAAAAACTAGGAATAAGTACACGAGAAATAATAGAAGTAAGAAATGGTGGGAAGTATGGATTGATAGTGAGTAGTTAAGTAATGAGAATGGGTGGTCTGTGTGAAATGGTTTACCTTGCGTACACTTAGTGCAAATACCAACTGGTATGAAAGGAAGATGGGGCTAGTGTGTGAGATAGCAGTAACATTATGGATACCATGGTGGATACCTAGCTTTGCCATAAGTTAACAAAAATTGTACACAATTAGGGTTATATGCCTAGCTTTAAATTACTAGCGACTGGATATATATATATATATATATATATATATATATATATATATATATATATATATATATATATATATATATATATATAATGAAGGGTGACAAAATGATTGTGGTTGAAGGTAGCTAAAGATGTTGGAGGTAATCGGGATGAAATGAATACGAGTTGGATGTCTAAGGATTGTCCAGGGATATCTGAGAAATCAGTACTACGCAAGTACTGATGTAGCACCTGGCAGGGATGATTGACCCGCCAAGCGATAGCTACAAAAACAGTGGGGTCCTGGAGTGAGCAACGCATGGCGGTGAGGATGGTCCCGTTAGGCGATGTCTGCAGATCAGTGGGCTCTGAGGTGCTTGGAGCCTGGCAGCACGTGTCCCCCGCCAGGCAGTCTGGAATCGTGTTTCGTCTTGTGGCTCAGAAGCAGCACCATGTGATAATGCAAAGGAATAGTGATTGGTTGATTTTTATGTGCGTGGTCTACAAGGCTTTGGTGATACCTCTAAGGTCGGCTTGCTGATGTTCCTTGAGTTATGGCTCGGAACGTATCCCTTGAGTTGTGGCTCGGGATAGGAGTTAAACACATGGCATTCCTTGAGTTGTGGCTCAGAATGACATCTCTTGAGTTGTGGCTTGGGATGACGGATGAACATGAGAAACTCTTGACTTGTGGCTCGGTTGGCAAGTGTTACCGGTGTGAGTGTGCAAGGTGTGGCTCGTACGGATGGGTCCAGATAGATTGCCCTCCATAATATGTGGCTAACGAGTTTGGTAGTTTTGGGACTATACGAACTATGTTCGTATTGGGAACTCCACCTGGCATTACAGAGTATGGTCTATTACTGGTTTCCCGCACGTGTTATATAAGTTGTGGCTTGTATTTGTGGTGGCAAGACATCTTGAGGTATTCATATAAAGACGTAGAACATGGATAACATGGTGGTGGCCATGTGGTTTGGAATCAAAGGATGAAGTTCCTTTGATGTTTGTGTGTTGATATATCTGAATTGGATATGTTTTATAATATAGCTCACCCTATCTACTTGTGTTTTGCGATGATCGTGTATTGCGTCACACGTGAGCAGATGATCTTGCAGGTGGGTCTGGTGAGGCATAGAGCTAGAGCGGGGCTAGTATGGGAGAAAAGTTTATCAGAGTTTTTATTATGTTTTTGAATCAATTGTAAACTTTTATATTATCATACCTGAATATTGTACTTGATTTTTATAAGTATGGATTTAAATTTAGTTTACGATGAAATAAAGTTTTAAATTTCCCGCGTTTTGGAAAATGGAATTATAATAAATGATATTTAATGGTTTATTTTTATTTTCTTTTATTTAATTTGTAATATCATGACGGGATGTTACAATTCATATGATTCACCTGCGTAATGCTCACTAATGTACTCACCATTCTCCAACAACATCATAGTTCTTTTGTTGGGACATTCAGCTGCTATATCCTCTACCCAACCATTTAAAACATTTTTTTTGAACTAGAACGTGAAGAATCATCATTATTAGATTAAGAAGTTACTTTACCATTTGAAGACTCCTTCTCCCTAGATTTAGAAATGGCAGAAGTAACACCCTCCTTATATTTCTCCTTATCTCTCCATGAGGGGGATTACTTCCTATAGGCGTTTCTTCTCTTGAGTTATTGTTCCACTTTGGTGGCTTGGTGAATAAGATCCTCCAAGGTCTCATAATGGTGCATTTCATCCACATCTTGAATCTCTCTATTTAATTTATTCAAGAAACTAGCCACTGTAGTCATAGGTGTTTCTTCCACTTCAGCTTTCATCAAGATGACCTTTATCTCTTGAACATACTTTTCAACACTCCCATTTCCTTGTGTAAGTCTTTGTAATTTGTTGAAGATCTACTTTTTATAATAAGGAGGCGCAAATCTTTCCTTCATCGCCACCTTTAATTGCTCCCATGTAGCGATTGGCAACTGCCTTCTTCTAGCTATGTCCACTATAATTTGACTCCACCAATTCATAGCATACCCTTCAAACTCCAAGGAAGCCATATGAACCTTATCATCATCTTCATAATCATAAAAGCTAAAGATTTGGTCAAGCTTCATTTCCCATGCCAGGAAGGCTTCCGGGTCATTAGCTCCATTAAATTTAGGGATTATAATCTTCCTCCACATCTTATCCCTACTAAGTGTGTGGTTCCCAAACTCTTCTCGTCTTTGGCCTCGCCTTGGTCTAAAACCATACTCATTTTCATCATTATCCCTCCTAGGCGTGTGGTTCCCAAACGCCTCTCGTATTTGGCCTTTCCTTGGTCTAAATTCACGTTCATCTTCATCATACTGAGAAGAATGGTTTGACCCATCATGTCTCCTCCTTCTTCTCTCCACCCCCTCTAGTCTTACACTCACATCTTCATTAGCCTTTTGCAGCCTTGCAAATTGTTGCTGATTGTGTTGCTGCATTTGATTCATTTGTAATGTGAGTTTATCAAGTGCAACCATAATTATCGCAATCTTAGGTGATGGAGGATCACTATTCTAAGAAGAAGCCATGTCCTGCAAGAAAATGTTAGGAATAATAATTTTTTTTATTGGTTGGACCTCAGCATTCCTCTAAGTGTTTCACTCAAATTTTCCTTGTGTATTAAACTTATAGGTTTTTTCTTGAATGTACTTTGTTGCTTTTTACCACTCAAATTCCCTTTTGAGCTTGGCAAAAAACTCTAGTAGCTTAAGCAAAGAGTGAACAAACAATGTAAAAAATGTTGCGAGATCTAAATCTTGACTCAAAATATCAAAGAAAATACAAAAGTTTAGACAAAACTGCAAGGAATTTTAAAGACACAACATAATAAATTAAAAAAAAATATAGGACTACCAAAAGTGAGTTAAGGAGACAACACAGAGACTCTACAAGAAAGACTGATTGCAAGTAAAATATCAATAAACCACAAATAAAATTGCAACAAAAAGTATATTGAACTCCCCTTTTTGTTTTTTTTTTTTATCCTTACTTTTTTTTTCAATATATATTTTTTTCCTTTTGACTTTTATCATAATTTTTTTTTCTTGCAGTTCAACACACAAACAAACTAAACAATTTATCCTTCAAACCCTCAGACTCATGTAAATCAATGTAAGTGCACTTGCAAATCCCTAAACACAAAAACAAATAATTTTCACGAATCAAATGTAGAAATACACAATTTAAACGGAGAACAAAAAAATGACAAATTAAAAATTCAACCAAATTGGAAAAAACCTTAAGGGCTTTACTTCTAACAAAATTCCAAGAATAATGAAACAAACAAAATTTCAAAACAAAGCATAAAACACACATACATTCAAAAAAATTAGTTTTTCTTTCATATGACAGACAAAAAAAAAGATAGAAGAGGAAATTCAAACCAGAACCTTTCTTTGATACCAGATGATACGATCCTATCCAGGAAATAGTATGACCGTTTTTGAATTTGAATCCTCAAGAAACATGATATGAATAAATCAGAGAAGAACATGAAATGAGACATATATGGAGGACATCACAATCTAGCATATTGATAAGTCAAGTGAAGATTCGCCACAAAGATGTTAATATTTGATAAGAACCAGAGGCCCAAGCCAAGAACAAAGAGAATCTTCTCGTTAATGAAATCAAATTCAATATATGACTAAAAGTGTCCACATTAGTTTGTGGTACCTCTATATATAGGCACATAAGTTTAAGAAAATCTGAGAACCCTACAAGAAAGCTCAAGTCCAAAAACATAAAAACATAAACTAATCTATAAAAGAAAGCCCAAAGACATAGAAACATAACTAATTTCCAAAAGAAAACCCAAAGTCTAAAAACATAAAGTAATTTTCCTAAAAATTATCCTTCAAATGTGCTCCAAGCCATGATCTTCATATCTTTTGAATTTTTTATTTCTTGTAGCATCAGGAGCCTTGAATAGATTTGATATTCCAATATCTTGCTCCTTGCACTTGTCATAGGTCCTTTAAATTGTAAAGCTTCATTTTCAAGTTCTTCTTGTATGGAATCTTGGGATAGTCTTCTATCACATTGACTTGGCATCGCCGAACATCACTTTTGGACAGCTAGGCGCTAGAAGTCAGTGGGTTCTAGGGGCTGAGCGTTGGGTGCCACTTTTCCAACATCGGACACCACCTTGTTTTTTTGGTGTCGTCCTCTTGATAAAATTAACATTCTCGCTTTGTTAATCGTCGGATCGAGCTGAAATTTTGACAGTTGATCCTAGACACATGATTCTTTAGTTTAACTGGTGGGATCATTGTTTTGAAGTTTGTGGTTAGATGAATAATTTTCACCATTTTGATATACTTTGTGTTTGTATATGTTTGAGATTGTAATTGAATGTGATGAATGAAGATTATGCAAGAATATGATGAAAGAGCTATGTATGATTATTTGGTATGAGGTACTTGATGTGGAATCATGCTTTATGGAGAAGTGACGAGGTTATGGGTATAAAAGTGAATCAGTGTAATGAAATGGTTAAGGTTGAATTACATGATTGTTTTGAGTATTGGCTTATAAGGAAGAAGTGCAGTCCTCGTTAGTAGATTGGTATGCATTGGTTAGGGATATCTACTGGTCAGAAGCTATCCTATACTCCACTAGGTTTACAAACTCATATAGAGTGTCGTGGTCTATGTGGTGAGATTTGAAGGAGGTTTTTACAATGGGATTGGGTCAGATCCCTAATCAGACGATGCCATAAGTAACTTACCATGTCCACAAGAAATTGATTCATATTAGTATGGCCAAGTGGAGCCAGGGCCTTTACCGTAATTCACTTTTATGACCGGTGCACAACTTATATCTGAGTCAATGCATAGATTTGGATAATTGAGTCTAAAGAGGCTATAATTATACGTTTAATATTTTGTAAATGTTTGAAATATGTTATTTTATGAACTAAAATTTTCAGCTATTTATTTTTCAATGAAAATAACCATATTGTCGTAAAAAAATCATTTTACATTTAATTTCACATTATACCTTTGGTTTTAAAAATAATATTAAAGACTAAAAAAACTTTTATCATAATCGGTCACAATTAAAAATTGGTTTTGAAAAAACACATAATGCATTACTTTTTCCTTTATATTAATAAAAGATAATATGCAAAAGACTTATGAGATAAAAAATAATGTTATTTATTAAACCAATATTTCATTATCAAATCAGAAAAAAAACGATCTTTTTTCTTCAAGAATAGAAGAGAATAAATGAAAAATGAAAGCAAAATAATGGGAGAAAAAATAAAAATATTTTAATAATTATTTTATTTTTTATTATACTTGATTTAATATTTATTATTTATTAACAACGTTAAATTTCATAAAAAAAAAGTAAAAATTCTGAATTAAATTTTCACTAATTTTAATATTTTTTATATATCTTACATTTAATTTAAAAAATTCCAGGAACCATTTATAGTTTTGCCGTCGATATATCTTTTTAATATTGACGTGTTTCTTTGTTATAATTTTTTATTGTTGTTTTGTAATTTAATACACGAATATTTATTACTCATTGGAAGTACTAGGGATGGCAAAAATATTCGTGCTCGTGGATATCCGCAGATAAAATCTGCGACGGATAGTTATTACCCGCGAGTATTTCTTACCCACAGGTAGCGGGTAGCGTGTATTTTAATATCCGCTTGTAAACAGGTCGGGTACAGGTATCATACTATCCGTACCCACGGGTACCCGTTACCCGCAAAAAGTTAAAATTAAAATTTAATTTATATTTTATTAAGTTAAATTCAATTAAAATTAAAATTAACATTATATTTTATTATGTCAAATTTAATTATAATTAAAATTTAATTTAATTTATATTTTATTTTTATAATTGTATATTAAAAGATTTATAAAATATATATTTTTTAAAATATTTGCGGGTATCGGGTATCCACGGGGGTATCCACGGGTACCCGTGGATTTTAAAAATATCCGTGGATATTTTTTAAACGGATACCTAGCGGGTAAGCAGACGGGTAGCGGGCGGATTTTTTTTTTGGCGGTCGAGTTGCGAGTAGGCACTATCCGTGCCCGACCCGACCTGTTGCCATCCTTAGGAAGTACAAATAGATTAGACCACCAAAAACCCATTAAAAATGGGCATTTTTACTATTAAGGTTACGTTTTAGCCTAAAAATCGTTTTAAGGACGAGCAACTTATTTGAATATATTACTTTTAAAACATCGATAAATTGAATAATTAAAAATCGACCTATTTAAATCTATTATTTTTTTATATATATCTTAGAATAAAAGTGAAAATACACTTAAATAATGCAAATGTGTAATTGAGTCTTAACAATGCATGGATCTACATAATTTAGTCTAGAGAGTTTGTAATTGTATGTTTGGTATATTTTTGTAATGTTTGAAATATGTTATTTTATGATGTCATAATTAAGTTTAACTGTTATATGGTTATTTATTCTATAAACTAGTTTACCCACTTTTGTTTCTTGTTTGTATGTGTTGTGTTCTTCTTTTGCAATGATCACCTTATTGGTGTGAGCAAATGGAAATATAGGTGTAGAGACACCTCTTGATGTTAAGGAATTAGTTGTCTGGACAATGAGTGACTTTAGATCATGTTATGTATCGTGTTGTGATAGGATACTAGTATAGTAGCTTGAGAATGTATATAAGTGTTATTACTATAGTTTTATCTTATAAGACTGTACTAATTTACGATATACATTGGTTTATCTATCTTCTTAATATACTTAATCAAATGTTTTCTTTTAGTAGTATTAAACTATTAAAATGGGATGTTACATAAATGGACAATTATATGTGATTGTTTTTAAATTAAAAAAAAATACTTAGTTTTACATATAGGGTTTTTTTTTCTTATTTGGGTGCCAATCCAAATTATTTTATTAGTCTTTCAAAGTTTTGGATCAAAATATTTAGTTGAATTTGTTTTAAGTGGAGTTGGGGTTAATGTAGTAAAATTAAATTCATCCTTAAATGAGATGATTCTAAACTATAAATGACAAGAATAAATTACGATTCTTTATTAATATATCAAAGATACAAATTATTGCAAATAACAATCATAAACAAGTACCTACATATATACATACTCCCATAAAACTCAAATGGAAAGAAATCATAACTCTTAAATCAAATTAAATTACTCAGCGATTTTTTTTTATATATATAAATCCTTCACTTCCAAAGCTTTTACACATTCAATCTTTGTTGCATTCCAAAAACAAGAAACATTATAGAGAAAGTAATAGTCATGACTAAGTTTGTGTGTGCATTTCTTCTCATCTTTCTCATGGCTTTTGTAACTCAACTTGTTTATGTGAGTCTCTTCTCTCCTACACACTTTTCCTTACATCTTTATTATTTACATTTCTTCTTATTTATTTAGATTCAATTGAAAAAGCTTAAGACGCTAAATATATTGTAGTTTCAATTGCATTCTTCAATTCTAATTCTTTTTTTCTTTTGCATGTTTAGGGTGGTGGTGAAGGATCTCTTACAGTACAAGGTACTAATTTTAGATCAATCTTTGAAAAATATCCGGCTTAATTAAATTTTAAGTTTTTTTATAAAATTTGAATAATTTTAATGGTGTTTGGTAAACATTTGTATTATGTAACTTTTTTAATTTATATTCATCTATATTGTCATAATTGGTTACATGTATTATTTCAGAGTGTCCTAGAGCATGTGACTATCGTTGTTCAAAGGCTAATGCTAGGCAAGCATGTTTGTTCTACTGTAACTTGTGTTGTGACAAGTGTTTGTGCGTTCCATCAGGAACATTTGGTAATAAGGAAGAATGTCCATGTTATAACAACTGGAAAAATAAGGAAGGAAAACCTAAGTGCCCTTGATTTAATTTTAAATTTTTTTTATCAACTTTAATTCTATACTTTAATTTTCTTGATATCTATGGTATTGTACCTCAATAATTAAATAAATGGTTGTGCTTCTTTTACTTTTCATACATCTCTTCTTTATAATGTACTATAATCTTTTATATTTATATTAGTCTATTCATGTCAATATTACTTTACATAAATTATGTAAATGGTGCAAAATTTAATTATGTATTTAAAATTATTTTTAATATGTATTTTCATATGACATATTTTCAATGAAACTAAAATTAATTAATTAAGATGTTATGTAATTCTTGTAAAATTTAAACGCCAATGTTAAGATAATAATTGATTGATAATGTAAAGCACTAAATGATTATGAATGAAAAATTATTTAATACTTTCTTCCCTTTTTAATAGTCCGATTTTCAAGTCTAATAAAAGATCGATTTTTTTTTCAATTATAATTACTCTTCATTTCATTTTTAATTATATTTCATATGTATACTTACTATTATATGAAAATAAAAGGAGTGAAAGTAAAGAATTATAGGTATTTTCATAAAATGAAGCAACTTCTTAGATTTCATAAAATATTTTAATAGCTATTAGGGTTTCAATATGGTGATGGTAAATAAATTTGTTCATGCTGTTCAAA
>Ga0209589_1010179_pt1 | contig 13798 bp, 7 predicted proteins | sample CowpeawhiteBW_FD_187525 | JGI IMG/M metagenome (GOLD analysis project Ga0209589, IMG submission 187525) | Root nodule microbial communities of legume samples collected from California USA - Cow pea white BW (SPAdes) (version 2) | ecosystem: Host-associated > Plants > Roots > Nodule | place: USA...
TATATATATATATATATTCTAATCTATTTGTCTGGCTAACTGGAAAAAGGGGTAAATTGATAGCTTCAGTAAATTGATAGTTACTTGAATATTAGTATAATCTTTAACTTGGGAATGGAACTGAATCAACCATTAGAAAATACCAAAAAATATAATGTATTTGTAAACTATTGCTTTCAGGATGAAAAATGCTGTGAAAAGATGGTTAACCAACCGAAGATATCAAACGATACACCTGTTCATAGATGTTTGTTTTTCCTTGCTAGTATCTATATATTCTTCTAGCTTTACCTCTTGATCCTAATAGGGAAGTATCTACCCTAAACCAAAAATTGCCCCTTTCGATCTTAATTTATACCGTGTTGTTTTATAGGACCCACCAAAGAAAAGAAGATGAGAAAGAAAATAAAGAATTAGAAAGGTAACATAGAAAGCTGAAGCATTGCCATTATTATGGTATAGTGTCGAAGAAAGACTTGGACTAAACAAAAACATATTCAAACCACAAATTTAACCAACAAAGTAAGGGAAGCAAAAATAAATTCAGGACCAGGGGGCAAGGGGCAAAGATTGAGAATAGAAGCTTACATATTTCTGGGTAACTTTTGTTTCACAATATATTTTTTTCTGGGCTCAAAACCTCTTCTTTGTTGTAGAAGATTTCAAGCATTAAAATTAGAGAAAATCTAGCACGAAGAAGGAACCAACATTCAAGAAATAGAAAGAAAAATCTCACATTTTTATTAGATTGCCTTATTGGTTCTTCAAGAAACCACAAGCAGAAGAAACCATTTTCAAGAAAAACAACTCAGGTGAGAATCAAGCAGAAGAACTTACAACAACTCATTTTCAAGAAAAACAATGGGTACCTTATAGTAGCTTTAAGAAACCACAAGCATCTTCAGATGAATACGTTGACAAAGAGCACTTTCAACCCAGGGCATGAAGCATACCAAGATGCATAACACTGCATAAAAGCAAAGTAGAGTAAATTCAACGAAGAATTTAACGAAACAATGAAATAAAGTTTGAACATAAAAGAAAGCAATTTTGAGAACGATACTTGAGACTGTTGGGCACCAACTTCAACTATAACACCATTGGGTCCTCTAAAAAGAATAGGGACAAATATTTGCCCAACAGACACGTAATTAATTGGAATTTGTAGCAAAATTAATAATATGGTCTATTGCCTACAATAATGGTTACAATTCAATGAATGGATAAAATTAAATAATTAATCAGAAAGCTAATAAACCAAAGATGATACAGTTGTATACCAGACAAATTAAGCTAAAAACTAAGAATAATTACACGTGTTGACACAATATTCTTTACAATTTATTTTTATTCAATATTAAAGCTACCAGTAGTCAACATTTAAATTGCAAACCCAAGGCCCACTTCATGTAGAAGATAACATTATCAAGTAAGAAAATTACAACAAAAAAGTCTTGCATCTAATAAACTAAATTGATTTGTACGACATTGATGTGATATTCAAACCATTATTTAAAACACAATAAAATTGCTTTATTTTTAAAGTCAAATATAATTGGCACAAAGAATCACTTCAGGTCTTCATAGAGCAGCAATCACAAGCAAAAACATATAAAATCTTGATATATATTATTTGCATACAACCTTGAACAAAAGGCCAATTAGTATATAAGAAAGACAAAAAAATTTATGCCTCGTCAATTTGAAAAAATTAACTAATTAACCTGCAAAATTTTCTAAAGCATTAAAACATCAAACAAAAGACTAATTAGTATATAAGACAAAAAATTTCATGCCTAATCACTTTGGAGAAATTAACTAACAAACCTGCAAAAGTTTCCAAAGCATCAAAATACATTTTTTTTCATTCTTTTTTTCTTGCTACCACTGCAACAATTCAAATAAAGGCAGAAAATATTATTATATTAGTACAATTATTGAAGATTTAAAATCTCACCAGTTACTTCAAATAAAGGCAAAAAAAAAATTATTACATCTGTAAAATTATTGAAGATCGATGATCTTACTAGTAATAAAGTAACGTAGGATGCATCAATTTTTTTTCTGAAAGACGAATTAGATGATCTTGGTTACTGGATGGAGCTGAATAATATACCATAAAATAAATTAACCAAACAAAATATCAAACACTACAAACTTACCTTTTCAGAGTACCTGTTATTTATGTTTGATGAATAGAACCACACACTGCAAAACAAAAAATTGTAAATATAATTTCTGTAAAAAAAATCCCTAAAACCCCAAAAAACAAAGATATACAAAATCAAACATTATTACATTTTCTTCATCTCAAGAATAGGTTTACGAAACACTTGAGAAACCTAAAATGATTTATGAAAATGAACCTGAAACAACAAAATATACCTTCAAACAACAACATGGGTAACAATACATATGCAAAAAAGAAGAACAAACCAAAATATACTCGAAAGTTACCTTTCTTCAAGGTTAATTAAAAGAAAACAAAAAAAATTGCGAGAAGAGAGTTATGAAAATCGTTTTGGAACAAAAATGTTGATATAAAGAAGTGTTTTTTCGGATTGAGAATTTTCGGGTTGAAAATGGAGAAGATTGGAAAAGGATTGTGATGATTTCTTTTTTGAATGGGATGTTGATGGGTGAAGAATTATAGAGATGGAAGAGTTGAATGGATGAGTGCAGAGGCGGGAGACGCAAAAATAATAATGGACAGCTTTTGATTCAAAAAGCAACTTTTTATTCGCATGTTTTGATTCAAAAAGTAATGAAGGGTAAATAGTAATATGAAGAATAAAAGCAGGAAGACATAAAAACCTCAATGGACAATTGTCAAAATACTAAATTGAAGTATTTGGGAAAATTTTCTAGTAATTTGTTTTCTTAGTATTTAAATGGATTTCAACTTGCACTCTTATAATAATTTTTTTATATTTTAAATTATATAAAATTAATAATTGGAAATATAAATACATTTGAATTATATATATATATATATATATATATATATATATATATAAAGAAATACTTTCTTTTATGTCTATATTTTGTTATTTCAATTTTATTTTTAATTATTATTTAAAAAATTAATTTCTATAAATAATTTACCTTCATCTGTTATTTTAAAATTATCTTTTATTTTTAATAGTTATTTTAAAAATTTCTTTTGTAAAAATATTTTATTTTTCAAATTTTACAATTAATAATTATTTTAAAAATTAATTATATATTTTTCATTGATCTTAATTTAAATTTATATAAAAATTAAAAAATCCAAACACACATCTTCTACATCGCCCATGTTATCGTTATTATATAGGCTGAAATATACATTTGGTCCTTATTCTTGTCAAAATTATTCAATTTAGTCCTTATTTTCGTTGTTTGTTCAATTTGGTCATCATTTTTGTAAGAGCGTATTCAATCGAGTCCTTTTGACAAACGGTGTTAAAATTGTTAACGACACAGTGACACGGTGTAACCTGTTTGGGTTACGTGTCAAATTTTGGAATATATGATGGCACATGTTGGTACAGTTAAAAAGAAATTAGAGAAAAAAAGTTTGAATTACGTAAAAAGATAAAACATGGTAAAGTGAAAAAAATTAAAAAGTTTGAATTGAGGGTTTACTGCAGCAAGAGTTCGAGAGGAAATTGGGCATTCGAGAGTTAGAGAGTTCGTTGAGTTAAAAATTGAAATTGGGCATTCGAGAGGTCGAGAGATAGGGAAAAATTAGGGTTGGTGAGGAAGGGGAAAATTAGGGTTCTTGGGTGGTGGAGTTTCTTGTTCATCAATTAGGGTTCGCGAAGAGGGGAATTTGCGCTTGGAGAGTGATTTGCGATTGAAGCTTCGAGATTGCGCTTGGAACCACGAATATGAGACCCACCGCAACTTGGTTGCCCCCAACTATTACAGCAAGAGGAGGAAGACAAATGGTGACGAGACATACCTCTCAAACACGAATTCCGAATCACCAACTGGATTGTGCACAAGTTTCTTGCTGGGCACAACTTTGCTTGAAACCTCTCAAACCCTAATTTCTTTCCCAAATTAATTTCACTAACTTTTAAACCTACAACGGCCGTAAAATTTTACTGTGCCAACGTCACTGCCAAAAATTTAACACGTAACCCAAACAGTTTCACCGTGTCACTGTTCCGTTAACAATTTTAACACCGTTTGCCAAAAGGACTCGATTGAATGCGATTTTACAAAAATGAGGACCAAATTAAACAAACAACAAAAATAGGAACCAAATTGAATAATTTTGACAAAAATAGGGACCAAATGTATATTTAAGCCTATTATATATAAAGGATATCTATTTTTTGTGTACACAATTTTTATTCTCATTTTATCCTTTATGATGAAATTGTTAATTATTTTTTTTAAATAACTGTACACTTGATTTTTTAGAAATAAGTGTTATTTTAAAATATTTTATATAAAAGTGCATAATTTTTCTTCTTTTTTCTTTTTATTTTTTTCTTATATTTGTTGTTTATAATGTTAACATTAATGTATTTTTTATTATTTTTATTATTTTTCTCTTTTGTAGTAATTTATATATATTATTAACTTATAATAAAATATATATTAAAAAACGTGGAGACATACATGTGATAACGCATGCATTTATAATAATCTACAATAATATATAATATATAAAGAGGATTTCCTCTTTTGTGTCCACATTTTAAAATACTAATTTTACTCTTTAAAATTTAATTATTTATTAAATTTTTGAAAATTGACCGTTACTTTTACAAATTGTTTTTCTCTATTTATCAACAATTGTTCTTTCATCTTTTCTTATATATTACACTTTATTTTTAATAAATATAATTTTATTTTATATATTAATTTAATAATATTATATTATCATCACCTATTAATATCACACATATTTAGAAAATGCGTACACACGTACTAGTAACTTATAATAAACTTTTTATTTTGTATTTCAGAATATATAATTTTAAATACAGAAAGTTATTTTCTATACGGAATGCAAAAGTTTATGTATTTATGGAGGTGTTGGTTAAAATTATGGAAATGCAGTAAGAAATTACTTATTATGTATTTGTTTTTGCATTTCCATATTTCACGTACGTATACTCCAATATGGGACTTTTGAGAAAGGAGTTATAGGTATAAAGAAATGGATTATTATTAATATAGATGGATTATTATTTATAAATATAAAATAAATCCATCTCAATAAAAATAGCAACATTTATTTACTTAGACGATAGATAGACGGGTACGCAAAGTACGCACGTCTTATTTAATCATTTTGTTTATGAGTAATAATACTTTAACCGTTAAATCTTACCCTTTTTTAACCTTTTTTAACTTATTAAGGTGTCATTCGCAGTGGCATTTCAATTTTAAATTTTAATTAATTTTTGAGTCGTGTGATATGGCAATCGATGAAATGTGAGGGCGTGTGTGCATTTGTGAGATTGGGTGATGGAGTATAGTTCTTAAAAAGAAATTGCCGAAAGAAATTTTGGAATGAAGTGGTCCGCATCAAAAAAGGGTTTTGGTTCTTCCTTTATTGTCGCTCAAACCTTCGTCGTCGTTGCTCAAACCTTCGTCATCATTGAAGTCTTCGATAGGTGGCACAACCTTCACCAATTGTCCTAGTGGGTTATGTAAAACTAATTAAGGATCTTTAAGATTTATAATTCTCACACGATAAATCATAATAGAGCACTAACCTTGATCCATGAGAGATCCTGTGAATATGCGTTCTTCAAATTTGTAATCTTGTATGCTCTTCAATCACCGTTTCCCAATCTATCTTGTATCACACCTAGCCGGTCCCGCTAGCATACCAACACATATCACCCTTGACCGACAACTCATATCGGACAAGGCTGGGGAACTGGTGTACCACACCTAACCAAACTCAAACAAATAAGTAAACAATGCATCAAGGCAGCCAAGTATTCAACCTAGGCCGAGTCAGTCTAACTTGTACCGGACCTGGTCAATTTAACCATATAAATGATAACCCTCACGAACATGCCAGAGATAACCCAAGTACACGACCTAGGCCACTATGGTCCCGAACTTAACTGAATAAAGGCTACAAAGTGGCCAACACGGATAGTATGCGGCCAAGGACAACATCTGACAAGTCAAGAAGTAAACGAATCAGACCGCTCTTGAAGACTTGGTAAAATGGAAGCCCCCGCGTTCAATAGGCCTTAAGAGCCTGGATTAGCACCCAGGCCCACTCATAGCCCAAGCTAGGGCCCAAGCCAAGGCCCGACCCATTGGATAATCAGACATCATTAATGCTCTATAAATGCGCATGGACCCCAGTAATTAAATGTACGCATTCATTAATCACTAATTTGACTTTCTGAGAGCTTTGACTTACTTGAGCTTCGGAGACTCTTCTGCAGGTAACCACTCATGGGTTCAAGCTGACATGTATCAACCGAGGAGAGACCAACTGAAGAGATAGCGGACTACATGGTAAGGTGACACTTGTGCCTAACTCATCTTATTTGTTCTCTGTAGGAACATATCTCTTTGCCTTTCTTTATCTTCTCACACCGTTCTTGATGGGTTACTGTGAAAAGAACCTTATGGCCAGAGACAGAATCCCAATTCCTTTTATAAACCAACGTCCATCAAGTTGGTTTTTATTTTATCTTTATCTTTATTTTATTTTATTATCACTTCCCATAATAATAACCAATAAGTCTTTATATTTTTATTAAATCACAATTGGGCCCATCATAATATTTCAAATGAGTCACTAATAGAATTAATTCGTCAATTAATTCTAACAAGTTATTCTTCGAAAGAAGAAATGTTTGTCGATATTCCTTTTGGTGTTTGCATTCTTTTTCCTGTTTCTTCTTCGGTAACTCGTGAACCACATAAACTATTGAAAACCCTAGCCCCTGATAACCATCCCAGTGTGTCGTCTGGTTCTGGTGCCTTGGCGGAGTCGTTTCGAACCCTATTTTTTTCCTTCCGAATAGCAGTCGAAAGTTTGTTGCTTGGTGTGTGGTTGGGTTTGAGTTGCTTTCTTTGTTTGTAAGCATATTTTAATTTTCTTTTTGTTAAAGTTATTGTTGACCGAATGTTGTTGTTCGATTCTGCAAGTATTGGATTTTAGGGTTTTTTCATTTTCGATTGTTCTCTGTTTTATACGTGTGATGTGGTGGTTATGTGTTTATGGGGATGCACTACAATTTGCTGTCCGGTGAGCGCGCCCTCACCGGCGTGAGAACGGCCTCACCGTCGTCAACCTCGTCCACGACTGCCGCAACTACTGCTTGTGCCTTATCAAGGAAGCTATTGTGGTCAAGTTCAATGGCTTCGGCATCCACTTTTTCATTGTCGCGAAGGAGATGGGAATCCGAGCAGACCCACCACACCAAATCATTCCAATGCTAGACAAAGGGTGAGTTACACATAAATCATGGCTCTTTGCTTAGCATATCACCAATAATCTCAGTAGCTTATCTATCTGTTTCTGTTTATGCTTTGCTTAGCATATCACCAATAACCTTAGTAGCTTATCTATTTGTTTCTGTTTATGCTTTCACTAGTACCCTTCAGAGACATGCAAATCATCTTCAATGCTATTATAAACAATTTGTACTTTGATTGAAATTTATTTATATAGTTGGCAACCCATAAAATGTTCTATTAATTTATATTCTTGATAGAGGTGTTTACTTTCTTGTGCATTTGCTGCATGCTTGCCTCTATCGTTGTGTATAGTGGACTTGATTAGACACATATATAGTTGACATTGGACCTCCTGGTGTTTTGGTAAAAATTAATGTGCAAATAATTGGAAGTTTATTTTGATAGATATAATCTGTGTAATTATGTAATTTACTCATGAAGAGAAAATTGTGTACATAAAGATTGCTTAGAAGTATATGCTTAAGTGCATGTCTGGCCTTCTATAGGAAGAGGTAATAAACAGAGTTGTGATTTCTTATTTCTAAATATATTTTAATTGATATCATGATATATGTAAGAAAATATTTAATACTATGATAACAAATCTTAACTGTTGATTGGAAAACATATTACTAAATCCATTTCTTAAGTAGTAAATGATTCCAAAGTATGTCTTTACTTTTTCCTAAAAGAGGTAAAGATATATTTAATCTTAATGATATGGTAAATATTAAAATACTAAAAAATTTAATTATTTATGATTATCATCCAAAGATACTACGAGGCATAAGATTGATTGGTTGGACTCCATTTACTAACCAACACCAATCATTAAATAAAATTGCAGGATGATTATAGTAATCCATTTGCTTTCTTATTATATTGAATTATTTATTTGATTTTTATAATTGTACCAATTTTATCTTTTAGTCCCTACACATAATTTTAATTGTACATTTGCATATTTTTATAGTTTAAATTTATACATATTAACATAAATTAATCTTAATTTATTTGAATTTCAATTATTTATGTTCTTTATTCATTGAATATGCATATATGTAAAGTGGTGCACCATCTCACTATCAAGTGGTGGAAGTAAACAAATTAGAATTAGGTTTAAATATGAAATTGTATTACGATTTCAGAATGACTTTTAATATTTTCTATTTTTTGGATCTTTAAACTTTTTAGCACTTTAAAATTGTTCCCCAGTCAATTAATTTTTTTTTGTTCATTTTTATTTGTATACTACTATATATTTTTTTAGAGTTTTATAATTTTTTTTCATAATTTAACTGGTGTGCAAAGTCGTACACATAAAAAGACATATACTTGTACAGAGAAAGACATTTAAGTATACTTGTACAAATTTAAGTATAATAGTTGTACAGATAAAGACATTTAAGTTTGTTACTGTTAGACCATTTTGTGTGTGAGAATTACGTGTGTGGAAACTACCAAAATTAAGTAGGCTCCAAAATAGTAAATGGTAGCAGTGACAAACATAATTGTCTTTCTGTGTACACGTAACTATTTTTTTCTTGGTGACATTTTGTACATATGGTCGTGCTTATTCAATGAAATAACTCTAATAACACTGATTGATTATTCTCAATACACTATTAATTTTCATGAGTTGTTTCACTAACTCAACCGTTCATTGTCACCATAAAAGCACATTTTAAAGCTTTAGTCAACACTAGTGAAAGACGTAAGTGTTTTTTTGTGTGCAACTATATGTCTTTTTTCTAAATAAAAGTTTGTACACATTTTAGTTCTTATTTAATTAAGTGTTAATAGTTCTTATTTAATTAAGTGTTTTTCTATGTACAATTATATGTCTTTTTTAAAATACAATTTTTTACATATGATCGTTCTTATTCAATTAAGTGTTTTGTTCTTATTCAATTAAGTTTTTTTTTTCTGTGTATAATTATATGTCTTTTTCTAAATAAAATTTTGTACATATTGTCGTTCTTATTCAATTAAGTGTTTTTCTATGTTTATTAGTGTTAGCTTGGGTACAATGTTACTTCTACCTGGTTTAAGAGAAAAATTTTATTTGAATTTTATTATATATGTTTGAATAGTCAACCACTAGTATGATTTTATATTTTGATTTTTAATTTTTAATAACCATTTTCAATATATAACATTATTTAAAATCATTTGCTTTTGTTTGATTGCATGCTTGGAGTTGACTATTTACTGTTATGAGAACTATGAATAAGCACGATCACACAGACATAATTTTACGAAAAAAATAATTGTTCACAGAAAAACACTTAGTCTTTCACTAGTACTATGATATTGAGTAAGTCTTTATAATGTGCTTATGTGATGGCACTGAACGGATGAGTTGGCGAAGCAACAAATAAAAATTAATAACAAATTGAAAGTAACCAATTAGTGTGATTGGAAATAATTAATTGAATAAGTACAATCATGTGTACAAAATCTTACTAAAAAGAAGACAGATGCTTATACACATAAAAACACTTACGTTTGTTACTGATACTATGGTATGGTATTGAGGTAGCCTTTCAAATTTGCTTTTGCGGTATCTGTGGACGTTGAATAGGTCAAACAACTAACAAAAATTAATAGCATATTGGGAGTAACTAATTAGTGTTTTTGGAAATACTTAATTGAATGAGCACAACCATGTGTACAAAATATTACAAAGAAAAAGACCTATGTTTGTACACAGAAAGACACTTACTATGGTATAGAGGCAGCCTTTCAAATGTGCTTTTGTGGTATCAGTGGACGTTGAGTTGGTCAAGCAACTGATAAAAATTAATAGTATATTGGGAGTAACCAAAATTAGTGCTATTGGAAATACTCAATTGAATGAGAACGACCATGTGTACAAAATCTTATAAAAAAAAAGACAGATGTTTGTACATAGAAAGACACCTACGTTTGTTACTGATATTGTAGTATAGAGATAATGTGGTATGGAGGTAGCCTTTCAAATGTGCTTTTGTAGTATCAGTGGACGTTGAGTTTGTCCGCCAACTAATACTTAATTGTCAGCCAACTAATACTTAATTGAATTAGTACAGCCAATGTGTACAAAATCTTATAAAAAAAAGACAGATGTTTATCCACAAAAAGACACTTACGTTTGTTACTTGAGTTCTTCATGCAACTAATCAAAATTAATAGCGTATTGGAAGTAACCATTTAATGTTGTGGGAACACATACCATGACATTGTACATGTAAAGACAATTTCTTGTGCAATTATTTATTTTTTTAATGACAATGTTTATACCCATTGGGTGAAAGACATATATTTGTACACATTAAGACAATTTATTTTTAAATGTCTTCCTTTCTTACCTAAGTTTTTAATGTTTTTCTAATTTCAGCCAATGGTTTCCTCAAAAATTCAATGAGATGTTACTTTTACAAAATTTTACACTAATAAAGACACATAATTATACACATAAAGACAATTGATTTTGATAGTGTTTCTTTTTCTATATAAGATATTTTAATTACAATTTAATTACATTTTTTTCATCAGCTCGTATGTATGCTTTGTGGATATTTATTTATGCATATAAAAAATGATATTAAATTGTATATTTTGACACTCACAATTAGAACAATGAAAATAAGAACCTTGTTATGTTTTCTTTTAAACAAAGTAGAAGTAACAATGTACCTACCTAACACTAAAAATAAATATAGAAAAATAAACTAAAGGTTGTTAGTTGAAAATGATTTTCTTTGTTCAACTGAAGTATTATGAACACTTCCAAAGTATGTTACCTGATTTTGTGCACAGGACATGTTTAGGAATAAATATAGATTTAAGTACATCAAGTTTTTTCAAATTCATAATTTATAACAAAAGACTTATATGGTTCACTATGAACCAACCACCTAAGGTTGGCATAAACAATTCTATTTCTTAACACTATAACCGTACATAGCCCTATGCAAGAAGGCATAGTGTTGTCATGTTTTGGTGCCGACAATGAGACTAGAGAAAACCAGTGTTCCTACAAGGTTTGCCAAAGTCATTTTTTTGAGACCAAACAACTCCCTTTTACCTCTTGAAAGGTACTGCAGCATACAACCAATAAAGATCGCTGTCATTAATGGGAAAATGCATACAATAGTTAATCCAAAACTATCAACTAACAAAACCAAAGCTTTTAGCTTCTCATAAATTACATATACATTTCAACAATGTAGCCTTTCATGATTCCCTACCTTAATCAAAATTTGTGCCACATAATCATAATTAGTGACGTATTTCTCAATTAGATTTTCAATATAAGAAGCATTTCTTGAATCATCCTTCATCTGCAATACTTTTGATAAAGGTAACAAGTATGTAGAGCATAAACGAGAAACAATAAATTCATGAAAACTTGTACCAAAATAACGGAAGCATATGCCTACCTCAAGGTTCTGTTGGATAGAATTGAGTAATTCGCCAATTCGTTTGTTGTATATTTGTTTTTGAGCACAACCAAATAAAAGGAAGAAACACATTACCAACATTAATCGACCAACTCATTACTGTTTTGAGAAGCTTTATAAAGGAAACTTAAGTTCTGATTTAACTCAAAAAATGAACAATATTGATAGTTGAATTGTTGCTCATAAAAAACAAGTCTCCCCTATGTTGTAATCCAAACTCAATCATTCAAAATTTAATATATATATATATATATATATATATATATATATATATATATTAAATTGGTTTCGGTGCAATTTCCATAATGTTCAATACTTTCTATCATGGTGACCTGTATGATTTCATTTGCCATAAAAATACTTAAAACAAAAGTTAATGAATAGATAAACCATGTTTAACTATGATGTCCATTAATATTTGATTACCACACTTATGCGTGGCATAATTATATATGTCCAACTAAGATGTTTCTAGCCAAGGGAACACCCACTGACTGAAAAACATCTTTCTGAACATAGAACAGCTCATAAATCAAATTCAAGATTGATGTTCTCTTAAAAGAAAACCAAACAGCAAAAACATTGAATAAAACAACTCTCCTTTTCCTCATTATTACAACAAACTGATATAATTTCAAATTACTATTTTTTTCTTAAATCAAGAGAGATACTTTAAGATTGAAAACATCAATCCCAATCAAACAATGAAATTAAGTTCCTACCTGATTGGAGTTGGCATAAAAAAACTTCATCAAACATGAACTTTATGTCCCCAGTACACAGGGCATCAGAAGAAACCTTTGTAATTTCCCAATCCTCTCTTTACCGTTGATATTTTCAAGCTTAATTCTCACCACAACCTGTTCCAAAATACACAAAATATAATTAGCAAAAGGTAATAATTTTTTTACACACTAGTTTCGCAGGCTAAAAATTACATCTTGAAAGTTTAAATGTTTGTTACTATGGGAAAATGGGTTGTGGGCTTCAATCTACAACTACACTTTGCGAACAACTCCGCTATGAACCCCACCTGGACAAGTCCTTGTCCATCGTTGAAGGAAAGCCTCGTCGCCACGATTAGAAAACCCTTATCGTCGATGGAAGGAAGCTCTCGTCGCTAGAGGAAGGAAGCATTTTTCGCCGCTGGAAGGAAACCCTCATTGTCGCTGCACATGTTGCTCTCTCAAACGTTTTTGTGCCGTTAGCGGTGGCTGGAATCTTATCAGAAACAGCCGCAGTTTTGCTGGCTACAAAAAACGAGAGACAAACAAAGAGACCCAGGTCCTAAGGGGCTAAAAAGGTTCGAAAAGAACCTTGTGAATGGCAACAGAAAAATTAGGGATTGAGTTTCGCATGGAGTGGGACAAGCAAAACAAGAAATGAATGGCAGAAGAAATCACACTTTCATTGACATGAGCGAGCAGCAGAAGCCAAAACCTAGTTTTCTCTTCATATCACGCGCCCTGCACCCTGTCCTTTCATTTCCCCTCATTTAATTTTCCACCACATCATTCCAATATAATTATAAATGAAAAAATGAAATTACACTTCAGCTGCCACCTCACTGAGTTAAAAATGGGTAACTTTTACCAGGTTAAAGTATCATTACTCTTTGTTTATTTTGAATGCATATATATATATATATATATATATATATATATATATATATATATATATACACATGGAAAATAATTTTTTGACTACTAAATTTTGACAACTTTCTCTTACAATCTTAGGTATCATTTTTTAAGTGGTTTTCCATTTTTTCATTTTCTCATTTTTAATATTTCAAAACCACTTAGAAGATGACACCTCATGTTGCAAGAGAAAGTTGTCAAAATTTAGTAGTCAAAATATCCTTGTCATATATATATATATATATATATATATATATATATATATATATATATATA